>Ga0210385_10000193_pt1 | contig 56646 bp, 43 predicted proteins | sample IncBWH26OmetaG_FD_160107 | JGI IMG/M metagenome (GOLD analysis project Ga0210385, IMG submission 160107) | Forest soil microbial communities from Barre Woods Harvard Forest LTER site, Petersham, Massachusetts, United States - Inc-BW-H-26-O ... | reverse complement strand
GAGCTGACGACTTGGCCCATGTCATGGTGGATCTGGCCGTAACCCGAACTGGAGTCGCTCCAAGTCAGATTTTCGAGAATCGTGATATCCGCTCTATGACCCACTCGCTTCGTCGACCCGAGATCGAACTAGAGAAAGGTCGAGCATAACATGTCAAGACACCGAGCCGAGGCGCCTCCAGTTCGCAACAATCAAGGAGAAGAGCAACGAGGCGGACTTGAAAAGGCGAATGAAGACTTGAGAGCGGCGCAGGCTGAGCTGCAAAGACGATGGCAGTACTTGGCAGAGGCTCAGAGGCTTAGTCATTCAGGAACTTTCGCATGGAGGGTCAACAGTGGAGAGTTGGACTGGTCGGACGAGACCTATAGCATTCTCGGTTTCACCCGAGAAATGAATCCAACCCTCGATCTCGTTTTCGACAGAATTCACCCCGATGATCGAGAGCGTTTGCGGCGTCTCAGGGATCTCGCCACGAAGGACGGAATGGATCTGGACGACGAGCACCGTCTGGTAATGCCCGACGGTGGCGTCAAATATGTCCACGTGGTTGCTCATGCAGGAACTGATATCTCTGGCAATCGCGAGTACATCGGGGTCGTCACCGATATTACGGAACGCAAACGCGCTGAAAATGAACGTCAGGCGTTGTCTCGCGATTTACGAGAAAGCAATGCCCGACTCGAAGAGGCACAAAGTGTCGCTCACGTTGGTCACTGGGAATGGGATCTTGAGACCGGTGCTGTCGTCTGGTCGGACGAGACCTATCGGATCTTTGGCTTACGACCGCAAGAACGACCGATGGACATAGCAGCAGTTCGCGCAATCGTGCATCCCGATGACCGAGATTCACTGTACGGCGGGGTGGATGAGGACCTTGTTGTAGGCGTGAATCCGGTCGCTGAGTTTCGAATTGTTCTTCCTAACGGTGAGGTTCGTACAGTGCACGCCATTACATCAAAGCGTGCCAGCGGAATGCCGGATGGCTCGGGAGAGGCGGCCTTCGGACGTCCCCGCAAATTGTTTGGTACCGTCCAGGACATCACAGAACGCAAGCGCTCAGACGAAGAGCGCCTGTCACTGTCTCACAAGCTGGAAGAGAGCAATGCGAGGCTTGAAGAAGCCCAGCAGGTTGCCCACCTGGGCTACTGGATATGGGATCTTGAGACGAATCGCGTGACCTTTTCGAACGAAACTTGCCGTATCTATGGTCTGAAGCCGCAAGAAGATCCCATTGATTTAGAAAGAATCCGAGAGCTGATTCACCCTGATGATCGGGAGTACGTATTCGAGAACGCGGAACGAGCAGTTCGTGATGGAGTTTCGATCGAAACGGAACACCGTGTCGTTCGTCCCAGCGGTGAGGTGCGAATCGTTCACAGTCCCGGCGATTTGAAGCGAGATGCATCGGGGCGGCCCTACCAAATGTTTGGCACGTGCCAGGACATCACGGATCGCAAGCGCGCAGAGGAACAACTCAAGCAGACTCAGTTTTATCTCAGCGAGGGGCAGCGCCTCGCGCACGTTGGAAGCTGGGCGTTCCACGATCCAAGCCACTATTGGTCTGACGAACTCTACGCAATTTACGGTTTAGATCCAAAGAGCGGGGCTCCGACAGTTGAGCAGTATCTAGCCCTCGTCCATCCTCTAGACCGCGCTTCAACGGCTGAAAATATCAGACTCATGATTGAAGAACGTCGCGGTTTCGACCATGTTGAACGAATAATTCGAGCCGATGGACAGCTGCGCTACGTTCGCTGCGTGGCTGTTCCGGTCATAGAGCGTGAGGTCTTCAAGGGATTCATCGGTACGACGATAGACATCACCGAACAAGAGCTATTGACCCTAGAGTTGCGGCGAGAGCAAGCATACCTCGCGGAAGCGCAGAGTTTGACTCAGGCTGGAAGTTGGGCGTGCAATCTAATCACACGAGAAATATTCCACTCCTCGGACGAAAACGCTCGTCTCTACGGCTTCGATCCCAGCCAAGGCCCGATTCCATTCGATCGCTTTTACGGTTCGATTCTTCCCGAAGACGAGCGAACTATCGGACCCAAGCTTGAGAATGCCATTAGCTCGGGGGAGGATTACGACGTCGAATTTCGGATTCGTCGTACCGATGGCGCCATCAGATTTCTGCATGGCATCGGACATCACAATCCCTCGCAAGAGATCGGTGAGTACTTTGGCATCACGATTGACATAACAGATCGAAAGCGTGCTGAGGAGGAACGCGAAAGACTGCGCCAGCTAGAGGCTGAAGTCGCTCACACCAACCGGGTCAACATGATGGGGGAACTCGCTGCTGCGCTGGCACATGAAATCAAGCAACCTCTTGCGGCTTCGATCACAAGCGCAAACGCTCTCTTGAGGTGGTTGGCACATGATCCACCCGACTTGGAAAGAGCGCGGGCGGCAGCGGACAGGATCGAACATGACGCCAATCGTGCAGCGGATGTTATCAACAGCTTACAGTCGTTCTATAGAACGGGAGCACCCCCAAAACGCCAAATCGTTGATGTAAAGGAAATAATTGCGGAGATGACCGTCTTGCTGAGAGGCGAAGCTGATCGGCACTCCATAACGATCTATTGTGAGCTTGAGGGCGAGACGTCTGAAATCATGGCAGATCGGGTCCAACTACAGCAGGTCTTCATGAACCTGATGCTGAATGCGATCGAGGCTATGAAAGATGCCGGAGGCGAGTTAGCAATCCGGTTGCAGTCGAATCCCGAGGGTCGTTTAATTGTTTCCATCAGCGATACTGGTATTGGATTGCGGACCGAAAACACCGAACAGATTTTTGCACCTTTTCATACGACCAAATCGCAAGGAACAGGTATGGGTCTCACCATTACCCGCTCGATCGTGGAGTCATACGGAGGACGCATTTGGGCCACCAACAATCAGAGAGCGGGCGCAACGTTTCACTTCTCGCTTCCAAGCAAAGTCGAGGCATCCGCATGAAGGCGACCACGATTCCTACCGTGTTCATTATCGATGACGATCGTGGCATGCGTCAGGCAATTCAAGATCTCGTGGAGTCGGTTGGCCTTCATGCAGAATCGTTCGCAAATGGCCAAGAGTTTCTGAACAAGGGCCAGCCGCCTGGCCCGAGTTGCCTGGTTCTTGATGTAAGGTTACCTCAGATGAGCGGACTCGATTTTCAGAGCCTACTAGCCGGGACTGGCGTGCAGATACCCATCATCTTTATTACAGCGCACGGCGACATACCAATGTCTGTCAGGGCGTTGAAGTCAGGTGCGGTGGAATTTCTGACGAAGCCGTTTCGCGATCAGGATCTGTTGGACGGAATCCAACAGGCTCTACAGCGTGATCGAGTGACGCGAGAACAGCAGGCTGAACTTCTCCATGTCCAGGAGCGTTACCAGACGTTGACCGGACGAGAACGAGAGGTGATGACTCTCGTCGTATCCGGCCTGCTCAACAAGCAAATCGCCTCGGAAATTGGAGCAAGTGAGGCAACCGTAAAGATTCACCGGGGCAACCTCATGCAAAAGATGGAAGCAGGCTCATTGATTGAATTGGTGAGAATGGCCGATAAACTGAAGATCACTTATCCCAAATAGCTTGGTGCTGTCACTACAGTGCCTACGAGGCCTCCTTCCCGCGCATTAGTGGGCTACTACCCGAGTAGTACTTTGCGAGCCCAGAACCCAATTGCATCCACTATGTAAATGTCATTACCCTTCGACATGAGGCTACCGTCGGAGAGTGTTGAAAAACACGCGTTCGTTGCGATGGCCCAATGAGCAAAGGGGACACTCATGCCGCTCTACACCGCGATAACACAAGATGGAACCATCTCAAACGAGGACAAAGCAAAGATTGCAGATGAAATCACACAAATCCATTGCCTGGTCATGAAGGTGCCGAAGCATTTCGTTCGTGTGATCTTTCTCTCGTATCCGAAAGGATCTGGGTATACCGGTGGGGCGGAGGCGGGCACAGCTGCGTTGAATTGTGTACTGCGAGCCGGCCACACAGCCGAAGAGAAAACCGACCTTCTTCGGCTTCTCTGGGAGAAATTTCAAACCCTCACGGGCCTTGCCACGGATCAGCTCGCTCTTTCGCTTCTCGAGATCCCATCCACTAACGCGATGGAGATGGGGACAATTATGCGAGCCGTCGGCGGCGAATAGCCAATTGCTCGGTGCTTTGTTGAAGCGATCTGAAGATTGCCCTCTGGCAGAGGATGATCCGACATTGTCGGTCAAGCACATGGATTACCGGTAGCGCACATCTCAGGCGTGGGGCAGCTGCCATGTGAAGGCGGGTATAAGCGCAATGGATAATACATTGACCAGTGTTCTGGCCGCTCTGAGCGGTTCTATTATCGGTGCCTCAACTCCGGTTCTCAGCAACTTCGTACTCCAACGAAGCGTGACGCAACGTGAGTTAACCAACCGCGAGATAGCGCAGCGCGAAGAGCTTTATTCGGAGTTTATTCGTCAGGGGACAACCTGCTACGTCAAGGCCCTTTTGCAGAGCTTGGACACCATCGAGGAACTCACGTCAATGTACGCGCTGGTGAACCGAATTAGGCTCTTTGCGTCCAGCAGTGTGCTTGAAGCCGCGGACGCATTCGTGAGGAATCTGGTCGAGCGATATGGAGAGAAGAACATGAGCATTGCGGAGCTCACATCTCTCGCATTACAGCAACATCCAGACCCACTAAACGACTTTGCTCTCAAGTGCCGAACGGAACTCCGCAAGATGTACGCACAATCGAGCTGGCGTAACAGGTAGGGCGAGAAAGGTACGTCTGCGGCAGCTATTATGACCGGTGTTGTCTTTCCAGGCCTCGGTACACCGCCTCGCTTTCCCTGCCTCGAACCTCATTTACTTCCAGTCTCGGACCAGGACGCGCCCTTTTTATGAGGCTAGCGCCTTAACTTAGAGCCGATCCTACAGGAACATCTAGTTTCACCGACCTCTCATGCTTGCTACTATCACGCTGTCAGACGCTCACTTCCTATTCGATGGGGAGCATGAAATCTGGATTGGAGAGGCATATGGGCTGGCTCACTAGATGGCTGGAATTAGTCGGAAAGATCGGACTATTCAGCCTTAGGGTACTGATCGATTCAATCAGGCCTCCATTCGAAGCCGCCCAACTCTCACGTCAACTCGCCGAAATAGGAAACAAATCGATCGCTCTCATTGTTGTCTCTGGGTTTGCCTTGGGAGCTGTAATGACTCTCCATACGAGATCGACTCTAGTGACATTTGGGGCGACTGCGATGATTCCCGCCGTCCAGGCAGTATCGTTCTTCGTGGAGATTGGCCCGTTAGTGGCGGGACTCCTGCTCGCGGGACGCGTTGGATCGGGGATTGGAGCAGTTCTGGCCAACATGCGCGCTTCCGAACAAATTGACGCGATCCAGTCGCTGTCAATCGATTCATTCCAGTTCTTGGTCGTTCCACGAGTCCTGGCTTGCGTAATAGCACTTCCATTCTTGACGCTCTGCATGGATTTTGCCGGACTCTTTGGAGGCTTTCTTTCCGAAACGCTTTCGTCTCACATTGCCCCAACTCTTTATCTCAACAGAGCCTTTGATTATCTCCAGTGGTCTAATTTCGTCGCTCCAACTCTTAAGACAACTGTGTTCGGATTCATCATCGGCTCTGTCTCTTCATACTTTGGCTACACGACAAACAAAGGGTCGCAAGGCGTCGGTGAAGCAGCCACTAAGAGCGTCGTTGTGTCTTCTCTGCTGATTATTCTTGCGGACGTCTTGCTGATTAAGTGCATCTATTTCCTGTTTCCGGACACTGCCCTATGAGCGAACCCAACGGCATTGCGGTCGAATTCAAGCAGGTGGTGAAGTCATTCGGCGCACAGCGTGTGCTGAATGACGTGTCCTTTCATGTCGAACAGGGCCAGGCTCTCTGCCTTCTGGGTCGCAGCGGGACGGGTAAAAGCGTCACCCTGAAGCTAACCATGGCCCTCATGTGTCCAGACTCGGGGGAGATCTGGGTTGATCGGGACAACGTTGTTGGGATGGATAGACATCGCTTGTCTGCGGTACGAAAGAAACTCGGCTATCTGTTTCAGGACGCTGCCTTGTTTGATTCGCTCACGCTATACGAGAACCTTGCATTGCCGCTCAGACGTTTGACTACAAAATCCAAAGATGAAATAGACGGGATAGTCCGCGGTCTGCTTGGCGATGTGGGTCTTGCAGCACATGGAGAAAAATATCCGTCAGCGCTCTCTGGAGGGATGAAGAAAAGGGCCGGCCTGGCAAGAGCGCTAGTGCTCGAACCAAAGATCGTCTTGGCCGATGAGCCGAGCAGTGGACTGGACCGTATCACGGCCTCCGAGATCGACGAACTGCTTATGCGGCGCAAGGCCGACCACAACACAGCGCTAATCATCGTTACGCATGACATCCACGGGGTCCGCCGAGTCGCAGACCGTGTGGCTGTGCTTGATACAGGGAATCTCGTTGCCTTCGGAACTGTCGACGAAGTAAGCCGGAGCGAGAACAGCGTCGCTCGTGGGCTGATTACGGAGTGATTCAAATGCCTAGACGATTTCTTGCGGTAGGAATATTCATCATCGCCGGCGTAACACTATTCACGCTTGGGATCTTTCTGATTGGAAGCCGTCATGAGGCGTTCTCGCATCACGTGCTGCTGTACACCAACTTCTCAGATCTCGATGGTGTCACGAAGGGCTCAAAGGTGCAGGTCGCTGGGATGGATGCAGGCCAGGTCACGAAGATCGATGTACCCGGCTCCCCGAACGGTCAGTTTCGTGTCCAGATGAAGGTTGATGATCAATTTAATGGGCTGGTCCGAACAGACTCAGTGGTAACGGTCGACACTGAGGGTGTCGTAGGAAACACCTTTCTAACAATTCATCCCGGGTCACCGGGTGCCTCGATTGCCCCTGCCAATTCTGTGTTGCAAAGCAAAGCTCCCATAACGCTTTCTGAATTGCTCGATCATGGCCTTGGGGTCATGAATGATGCGGACGCGACAATGAAGCAACTAGGAGGAAAGCTGAATGTTGCCCTCGATGGTGTCAACGGTGCCGTGGGAAATGCGAACGATCTGCTCGTGGGCCTCAAGGAAGGTCGCGGTACAGCCGGGATGCTTCTCCGAGATGACACAGTGGCGGCCCAAATCAGAGGGACTTTGGCGAGCGTCCAGTCAACGACGTCAAACCTGAATCAGGCTTCTGCTCAAGTGAAGAGCATGGTCGTTGATGTTCAGCAGCGTCAGCTGCCCCAGAAGCTCGATGACACAATGAGCAAGATCAGCTCCGCATCGTCTCAAGCCGATGCAACGATCGGTCAGCTCCGACAAAGTTTGGCCCAAGCTCTCGGTCCCGATGCAAACGGCGTTACGGCGGCGCAAAACATCAACGAGACGCTGAGCAATATCAATGCCGCGACGGGGAACATGGCAGAAGACACCGAAGCCCTGAAGCACAACTTCTTCTTCAAGGGCTTCTTCAATCAACGTGGATATTACAACCTCGCCAGTCTCTCTCCGCAGGAATATAGGAGCAGCAAACTGTTCAGCAGCGCTCGCAATCCGCGCGCTTGGCTCGAAGCAACCAGCCTGTTTCAGCATGGCCCGCACGGCACCGAAGAACTTAGCACGGATGGAAAACACTCAATCGATACAGTAGTCGCTTCATTGGGGGATGCGCTCTTCAAATACCCAATTGTGATCGAAGGGTATTCAGATTTGCCGGAGCCGGCAGATGCCATGTCATCGTCCTACGCGCGAGCACAACTGGTACGAAACTACCTAGAAGCCAGATACCCATTTGTTGCAAAGAATGTTGGCGTGATGCCTTTGAGCGCGACTTCTCCGCTTGGGATCAATCACGAACATTCTTCAGGGGTCTGCATTCTGATTGCAGAAAAACTCTAGACCGCAGGCTGCAGCGGTCGAGTAAGTGCTTTGGAGTGCGCTCATGCCGCTCGCCTCCAAATCGAATGAGTAACGCAAAAAGGAGAATATCGATGCTCAAAGGCTTCAACTATCCGTTGACACCGAAAGGAAAGTCGACTCTCAACCCGCCTCCGCCCTGGCACTATTCAGCTGATTTCCTCAACATCGAGTTCTGGTCCGAACCGAATGCCGTGGCCGCGGTGCTCCCTCCGGGGCTCGAACCGGACCCCGCAGCTCAAGGGCATGGAAATGCCCTCTTCTATGACTGGCAGTTCACCGGCGCGAACGAAGAGTATCTGGACCCAGCTCGCTACCAATATCGCGAATTCTTCCTCCTGGTTGATGCTCTTTTTGAAGGCAAGCCAATAGCGTACTGCCCATACATCTTTGTCGACAACGACGCAGCGATCGCGCGTGGATGGAGCCAAGGTTATCCGAAGCGACTTGGTCAGGTTTTTCAGACTCGCTATTTTGCAGCGACGGGTAAGGCGGGTCCGGCACTGGCGCCTGGATCGAAGTTTGCAGGCTCGTTGACTGCGGGTGGTCATCGACTGGCTCAAGCTATGGTTACTTTGAGGGAGCCAATAACAAACCCCGTCCTCCTGAAGCAAAGGTCCATCGTTAATCTCCTGCATACGCCCCGCCTGGCGGCCGACAAGCAAGACAAACCAGCTGTTCACGAACTTGTCGAAAACGTGCCACACGACATCAAGGTCGAGCAGGCATGGATCGGCGATGGACTTCTCACGCTGCCAGTTGTGGAGGGAGAAGAGGTCTCGGATCTCGCCCCAATTCGCTGCGGCAAGGGGATTCGTGGGTCAATGGCCTACATCGTGGACGACCTCAAGACTCTGAAGAATCTGACGAACTGAGCACGGGGAGGCAGGTCTCGTATTTACTCCACCTCCTTCTTCATTGAACCGACAGAGACTGCCCGTCGTTGATAGGCGGTGGAAACGAGGAAAAACCGAATGACCATTCATAATGGAACCAAGCATAGCTTCAACAGAGGACACACCTCCTTGCCCAATGCAGCGAAGGGCAATGTTACAGCGAAACCAGTTAAGCAGCAGCGCAGAATCCGAACTTTTCTCGCCATTGTATTGATTGCATTCAGTGCGTCTTTTCAGGGCGTTAAGTCGGCCTGGTCGCAGAATACAGATATAGCCAAGCAGGCTCAGAATCCAATTGCGCGACTAATCTCGGTGCCCTTGGAGAACGACTTCAATCCCCAAACCGGACCCGGCAAAGAAGACAGCTACGTCCTTCAAATGAAACCAGTCGTTCCCTTCAGATTGTCGAAGGATTGGAATCTGATTACACGAACTATCATTCCCGTGATCCAGACGCCAGATCCGGCCCCAGGCGTTAGCGGAGCGTCTGGAGTAGGCGATATCAGCCTCTCCTTATTCCTATCCCCAGCAAGAGTCGGCCATGTCATTTGGGGCGCTGGACCCATCATCTCCGTTCCTACGGCTTCAGATGACATCCTTGGAACGAAAAAACTCAGTGTCGGTCCTACCGTGGTTGCACTTAGAAGTGAAGGGCACTGGTTGTACGGAACGCTGGTTTACAACGTATTTTCGGTGGCTGGGCCCGCGGCCCGGCCAGACGTAAATCAAATGCTAATGCAGCCATTCATCAACTACAACCTACCGCGCAAGTGGTATTTAACCTCTTCACCGTATATCACAGCAAATTGGGAGAAAAGGCGCAATGACAGGTGGACGGTGCCGGTTGGAGGCGGGGTCGGCAAAATAGTTCATCTGGAAAAACTTCCCGTGAATATCTATGGGCAGGTATTTCGAAATGTGGAAAGCCCAGACTACACGACAAATTGGTCCGCGAGATTGCAAGTACAGTTTCTCTTTCCCAAGAAGTAACGGTGCCGTTAATTGCAACCAATGTGTTTTTGAAATTGGCTGCTCGTCGAAGCCTCGGCCAAGCAATAGTTTCCCTAATGAGACACAAAGACAGGAAGCTGAAGACCAGCTCTCTACTCCACGGAGATCGACGTGAAGCGAATTGAATGCAATCTGCCTGACTCCCTTTACCAGGCTCTAATCGAGCGAATGCGGGCTGAAGAAGACAGCTGCGATCACGTCGTTTCGATGGCGTTGTCGCAATGTCTTGGCAAACCTCTTCACACCTTATTCCAGGTGTCAACCTCAGCAGCACTCGTTGAAGGCCTTTATCAGGGCTCAGTCCGAGTCTCGCGACTCCTGCGCCATGGCGATTTCGGTGTTGGCACATTTGTCGATCTCGGTGGAGAGATGGTGGTGCTGGATGGCGTCTGTTACAGGATCTCATCGAAAGGTCTAGTCACGACGGTCGAAGGAGGATGCCTTGTCCCCTATGCGGTCGTTACTCGATTCAGTGCCGACTTCGCCAGGCAATCGCAGCATTTTGGCGGCTTTTCCGAACTTGCTTCGTTATGCGACGCGCTTCGTTCGACAGGGAATCTGTTCTATGCCTTTCGTGTAGAAGGCAGGTTTTCCTTCGTGAAGACGCGAGCCATGAAATCTGTCCCTCGCGGGACCGGTCTCAAAGCCGCTTCGTCGGGGCAGAAGGAATTCACCTTCGAAGATCAGGAAGGAACCCTCGTTGGGCTTTGGTCACCTGGGTTTGCCGGCTCGTTTAGCGTTCCCGGATACCACTTCCATTTCATATCCGCAGATCGAAGAAGGGGTGGCCACTTGCTGGAATGCAAGGCGATTGATGTAACGATCGGCGGATGTGCGATGCACGAAATGCATGTTTCCTTGCCGGAGACCACGGAATTTCTCGAAGCCGATCTCAGTCGTGATCCAAGTAACGACCTCATGAGCGCCGAGCGGAATCAGAAATGAAAGCAAATTGATCTTCGAGAGGACACTAATGAGCCCCAATACATTCAAGACAGGTGCACAGATTGTTGTGGAATCGCTGGAGCGGCATGGAGTGACGCACGTATTTGGCATTCCAGGCGCAAAGATCGACAAAGTTTTCGATACTTTAAAGTCTTCTTCAATCGAGACGGTTGTCTGCCGGCACGAACAAAACGCGGCTTTCATTGCCGGAGGGATCGGACGACTGACTGGTAAGGCCGGAGTGGCGATCGCCACATCGGGGCCCGGAGTCAGTAACCTCATCACGGGGCTTGCAACTGCGAACAGTGAAGGTGACCCGATCGTTGCCCTAGGCGGGTCAGTGGCAACCTCTCAAGGCTTGAAGCAGATTCACCAGACCCTACAAGCGGTCTCGGTCCTAAAGCCTGTGACGAAGTTCTGCGTCGAGGCCACTTCAGCGGAATCAATTGGCGAAGTGATGGCGAACGCCTTCCGGGCGGCCGAGTCAGATCGTCCGGGAGCAGCATACGTGAACTTACCGAAAGACATTATGGAAGGAGAGGCAAAATGCGAGGCTCTCGACGTTCCCGCGACTCCTAAATTCGGGCCCGGAGACCGGGAGTCGCTGGCAGATTCCGCAAAGATCATAAATGGTGCGCAGCGGCCTATGGTCTTGCTGGGATTACTTGCAAGCAGACCGGAAAATGCAGAAGCCGTTCGGGCATTTCTTCGCAAGACTGGGATGCCGGTCGTTGGCACCTTCCAGGCAGCCGGAACTGTTTCGGCAGATCTGTTCAATAGCTTTGCAGGACGGATCGGCCAGTTGGACAATACGCCTGGAGACGAATTACTGGCGGCAGCCGACGTCATCATCACAGTAGGATACGATCCAGTCGAGTACGATCCCTCTATCTGGAATCACGCCCGCTCTGCGCGAATCATCCACATCGATTCCACGCGAGCGGACGTCGATAATTTCTACTCTCCTGCCGTCGAAGTCCTCGGAGATATCGGAGCCAGTTTGACCGCGCTAGCCACACTCGTCAGCCGCTTGGTGCTTTCGCCGGATGTCGAGCGGTTTCTATCGACACTCGCCTCGAAACGGGCTCTGAGAATCGAAGACGCAAATCTATATATCGGAAATCCAATCCACCCCCTCAGGATCGTTGCGGAACTTCAGAAGTGGCTTGCTGATGACGTAACATTATGCCTCGACATGGGTTCGTTTCATCTTTGGATCGCGCACTTTCTTTTTAGCTTCCGAGCGCGGCAGATATTGATCAGCAACGGTCAGCAGACTCTGGGCGTCTCTTTGCCTTGGGCAATTGCATCGTGTCTGGTAAGACCGAACGAAAAGACGCTATCTATCTCGGGTGACGGCGGATTTCTGTTTTCAGCGATGGAACTCGAAACCGCGGTAAGGCTGAAGCTAAACCTCGTGCATATGATCTGGATCAACGGCACTTACGATATGGTCGCTGTTCAGGAGCAGTCAAAGTACGATCGCACTTCAGGTGTCGATTTTGGGCCTGTGGATGTCGTCAAGTATGCCGAGGCCTTTGGAACTGTCGGCTTTATGATCGAGGCTCCCCATCAGATTGGACAAACACTGAAGAAAGCGTTTGAGATCCCTGGCCCGGTGCTGATTGGCCTCCGAGTAGATTACCGAGACAATCACAAGCTCTTCGAGGACGTGCACGAACGTCTTCTCAACTGAGCCGTCGCTGAGAGAACTCAAAGGAGCCTCCAAAGCTTCAAAATTGATAGCCTAATCCTTCCGGTCTAGTTAACTACCACTCGAGTGGTAATTTTCCCTACCAAGACCCGATTGCGACGCGGGCGTTGATTGCGTTACCTTTCGCCCATGACCATCGCGGGCAGTTCGTGCTTCTTGGCAATTCTGGACGACGACACGTCAGTTCAGGCTGCCTTGCAAGATCTGATCCAAGCGGAAGGCATGTCTGCGTTGTGTTTCAGTTCCGCTGAGCAGTTTCTGCGTTCTGGAGCCAAACGCAAAGTTGCATGCCTCATCGTTGACATTCAAATGCCAGGCATGTCTGGTATTGAACTGCAGGCGCACCTCAATACTGAGCGATGCCCCATCCCGATCATCTTCCTTACCGGTCGTGGCGATATTCCGCTGGCAGTAAGTGCGATGAAACAAGGCGCCAGTGACTTCCATACAAAGCCCGTAAACGGTGCCTCGCTCCTTAATTCAGTGGCGCGCGCATTGCAACAGAATATCGCCAGCCTCCGAGACGCCGACGAGCAGGCTCGCTTAGTCGCGCGATACGAATCTTTAACGCCGAGAGAACGGGAGATATTGCCGATGTTGGCAAGCGGCCTACTGAACAAACAGGTGGCATATGAATTGGGGATCACCGAGTACACTATTCAACTCCATCGCGGGCATATTATGCGAAAGATGGAAGCAGATTCCTTTGCGGCATTAGTCAGGATGGCGGACAAGGTGCGGCTCCACATACCAACAATGGACTTTGCGGCCGCGAGGGGGGAGGACTTGGGACCCTTCCTGGACGCATCATTGCGGCGGTAGGCGGCTGAAGAGGCGATCAGAATTGTCAATGCCATTGTTTGAACGAGTCGGAATAACGACATATGCGACGGGGAATTCTTCGGTTTAGTGGCAGCCATGCCGTTGCTGATACTAAAGCGCGTCGAGGTCGCGCAATGATTCAAATCGGTGATTCGCAAACATGATGCGGACGGGTAAGCGCTGACCTGCAGAGGAGACGTCCTGATGACTACATACGACGCAAAGTGTCTCGACCAGGTCGGGCGCACCATGAAGGTTCTTCGAGGAAAATGGACTGTGCAAATTCTCTGTGCCCTTCTTAACGGCCCGGTTCGTCTCAGTCAGCTGAGGCGGCTCATACCGACGGCGTCTAAGAAGGCCCTAACTGCAAATCTTAGGTCCCTTGAACAATTACATCTGATCGTGCGGCGAGACCTGAGCAATTCTGTTCTTCATGTCGAGTATGAAATCGCTGAACCCGCACGACAGCCATTGGAGACGCTGGTCAACCAGCTTTCGCAGTTTCAGAACTATCTGCCCGTTCACGCGAACCACTCGGTACGCTGATTGCCTTGGCGACCAAAACACGATCCTGATTGTTTTCTCGGGAAACTAAATCCCCGCTGATACAATTGCCGGTCAGGCCAAGATTGCCTGGATCTGCGATTAACGATGCCGACACACATAGTCGCACTGTTGTCGTGAACCAAACAGCTTATGTCTTTGAGGAAACTGAGCGGGTGGGCTCAACTTTTGTATGCGGGAGTAGGACAAAGTGGAAATGACGCGCCGTCAATTCGCCCTTTCTATTGCAGCTGCCAGTAGCATGGGTTCTTCTTTATTCGAACCTACGCTTTCCCCGATAGGGGTTCCGCGCGGCGTCGTTCCCGGTCGAGTGACCTGGGCACACGATCCGGCAGCGGTGACCTGGGACGGGACAGGTTCGTGGTGGGCGGACTCCAACAACAACCAGGCGGTGATTGACCGCATGGTCTCTCACTCAATCCGCGGTCTTACAAATCAAAAGAGCGATGCTCAGGCATGGAGCGCCATCTTTCACTACTTCAATCGCACCCATGGGCGCGGCAACGCGGGGTACAAGGTAGGCGAGAAGATTGCGATCAAGGCGAATCTGAACAACACGACGGACCATGGCACGATTGACAGACTGAACTCGTCTCCTCATGTGCTTCTTTCGCTCATCAGGCAGTTGACCGGTCCGGGAAAAGTGCAGCAGTCATCCATCACTATTTTCGATTCCAGCCGGTTCATTCCGGGTAATCTCTATGACAAGATTCACGGCGAATTTCCCGCCGTCTTGCTCATCGACCATATCGGCGGCGACGGACGATTGAAGGCTGAGTTCAAACCGAACGCTATCCCCTACTCAATTACCAGCCGCAATGCCACGGGGCTTGACACTACCGCAACTGAGGCTACCTACCTTATCGATGCGGCCTTATTGAAAGGGCATGTCAGCTCAGGTGTCACGCTCTGCGCGAAGAATCTGTTCGGGGCTACGAGCATCAATCCCGACTGGCGCAAGAATGCTCACGATGGTTTTCCCCATAACCGCGATGGCTCGCCCGGTTACGCTGCAGTCGTAGATTTTTTGGGTCATAAGGATCTCGGCGAGAAAACCATGCTGTTTCTCATCGACGGACTTTATGGAAACGAGAATGCAGATCCTCCGCCAAGCCACAAGTGGAAGATGGCGCCGTTCAACGATGCGTGGCCGAGCAGCATCTTCATGTCGCTTGACGGGGTGGCGATCGATTCAGTGGGCTTTGATTTTCTAACTACGGAATGGCCCAATCTGGTGGATATTGCGAACGCAGATAACTATCTGCGGGAAGCGGCTCTGGCAAATGATGCACCATCGAAAACAGTCTATGATCCGGAACGCGACGGTATTCGATGCCGCAGCCTTGGCGTATTTGAGCATTGGAACAACGGGACGGAGAAAAAGTACTCGGGCAATTTGGGAAAACCGAACGGGATCGAGCTTTTCAAAGTGGGCTGATCGGGACTCTACCGAGCCTTCTTCTTAGCGTTCTTTCTTGAAGACTTTGCTGGTCGCTTCTTCGCGCGTCGTGATGCGGCGTTGGCCTTCGAAAGAGCGCTGCCCTCGGGCGGAAGATGGGGAGTCATGATGGCGATCAGGGATTGCGTCATCACGTCCCTTGCAACGACGAGCCTCGGATAGGCCTCCAGTTCCGCTGAAACCTTCTTTGCATCCATTCCATCAAGCAGGGGCTTCCACGATGCCTGAGAGGAGAATTCGTACTGGGATGCGTTGGCCATCAGAGCAGACGCTGCTGTCGTGAGGTTGGCCATCTTGTCGGCATTGCCTGATTCCGCCCCGATCAAGGTAGAGAAGCAGAGCGCTGTAGCCACAAACGATGCGATCAACGGTTGCCGAATCGCGTCGAAAAAGCGTGAGAGGTTTGGATCATGTTCTGAGAGCTGACGGTAGCCACAGCCAAATGGGATCGCCAGATACGCGCCCAGTAGTTTTTGTGCTTCGAGATTCCTCGCCTTGCTGAACGCCTCACTGTTGTCCGGGTCCCAGATCCTCGCGAGGGGAAACTCCGCTCGAAATCGGAGGTATTGAGGGAGAAATTCAAGTGCATCAAAGCACTGTTCGACACTCAGCCCAAGTCTTTGCAGCGCTGCATCGTCTCCCAGTTTGAGGAACCGCAAGCATTCGTTCGCAAGCCTCCAGGCCTCGTCCGCGTTGCCGTCGCTATTCTCCACGAGCGCGAGTTGTTTGCGCGCCTCGTAATTCCTCGGCTCTGCTGCCAACGCCGATCTCCAGAAGGAGCGAGCGGATGAGGCATGTGCAGGGTCTGTGTGTTGCAGCTTTGCCAGAACAGACGACTTGATACTCAGGAGAGTACCGCTTGCGGGCTGATGGTTCAATCCTTCGTCCACCCATTTCAACGCAAGAGGCAGCTCGTTCGCCTCAAAATAAGCCGTCGTTAGCCAATACCAAAACTCAGGCCACCGCGTAGCGATAGCAGGTTGTGATCGGTAGGCCGCCTCCAGAAGAGGGACAGCTTCTTGCGGTTTGGACCTGTCCTTGATGAAGAGGATTGCCTTGGAAGAAAGCGCTTCGGGCAAGAGAGGATCGAGTTCCAGCGCCTTATCGAAACAGGACATCGCGGAGACCTTGTCTCCGTCATTGCTATACGCGCTTCCGAGGTTCTTCCATATCTGGGGCATGTTCTTTTCGCACTTCAACGCGAGCTTGTACTGCTGGATGGCCTCCGGGAACTCCTGAAGCGCACTGAGAACGTTCGCGAGGTTGTAATGGGCCATCCCGCCCTCGTCTCCAAGGTGCAACAGCCCCTCTCGAAAGAGAGACTCCGCGATGCGAAGCTCGGGTTTCTTGTGGTCACGAATGCCCCGTTCCGCTAGAATGCAGGCCCGGACGAGCTTGAAACGCGGTTCTTCAAGAAGCTTGAGGGCGCGGTTGATGTCCGCGAGTGACTCGTCGTACCGTTCGAGTAGATACTCGGCCCAAGCCAGCAGCTGCCACGAAACTGCTGATTCCGGTCGCGATTCCAGAAACTGCCGCAGCAGATCGATCATGCGGTCATAGGCGCCGGCCTCCATCGCGCGCATGATCTGCCTCGTGACTGCCTTTGCGGCAGACTTCGGATCGATCAGCCAAGAGGGCACCTTCGACTTGGAGGGGATTCGGATTCTGAGGTACTTGTCGCTTAGATCGGAGTTGGCTTCTTCCAACTGCAGCCGGAACCACTCTCTGGAGTAGACAACGAGCGTCCATCCATACTTGACACGAAACTCCGCGCGGAGTTGGTCGATGTCGACGCCGCGAACCTTGCGACTCGTCGCGAAGACGAGATAGGTGAATTCAGCGCCCCGATGATGGAGCTTGGCTGCATCCTTTCGGATCTTCGCCTTCCAACCTGTCTCCTTGCTGAACTGGAAAAAGGAAGGGCAACCGTCTCGATCGCGCCCTTTGCGTGGCAGCTCTTCTGCATCCCGGCCTCCGTCCTGGGGCTCAATCGGGACGATGTCCTTGTAGCCATTCCGATAGAGGAGATCGACGCACAGCTGCTCGAACTTGTGGCCATCCAGCACGTTGTCAATCGCCCATAGAACTTGGCCTTCCATTTTCGACGGAACTCCTCATGTCCATTGTCGAAGCCGGACGCGCTTGGCGGCAAGGTGCAAACTAGAATGAGTGGAAAACGCAGCATTCTTGCTAGAAACACTGTCTCTATCGGTTCCGCTATCCTGGTTCTATGTCTTCACTGATCTTCCACACCGAACAGGAACAAGCGGTCATTGCCACCGATACTCTTGCGGTTTCACCGGGGGGACGCCCATTAACCTTCACGTCCAAGGCGTTCCACGTTCCTCATCTCCGCATGGTGATTGCCGGTACTGGGTGCGGCGGGTTCCTGGATGGTTGGTTGTGTCATCTCAACTCGCGGATGATCGTCCCAGGTATCGACGCCGTTGCCGTACACGCCCCGGCCGCGCTTCAGACACTCTGGAACTCGTACTGCGCCGAGTACAAAATCTCGGAAGGCCGGACGACAACGGTTTATCACTTCGGGTTTTCGGAAACCTCGGACACGATCAAGTCCTATGCGTTCCGTTCTGAGAACGCCTTTGTCAGCGAAGAGCGGCCCTACGGAATTGGCGTCAAACCCGACTGCACGGTGCCCGAGAATTACAACCTGCCGGACGCCTTTCGCCCGATGATGGACGAGCAACGCTCGATTCAAAGACAGAGGCCCGCTGAAGACCGCATTTACATCGGAGGCGAAATTGTCGTCCACCACCTCGTCAAGGCTGGCTGTTCAACGTTCTCCATCGGCCCATTCGAAGATTTCGTGGACGATGTGAAGGCCATCTATTCACGCTTCGGACCAGATGGATCACACTCCTAGCCTTTCGGGGGCGTCATTTGAATAATTGCGTCGCTTAGCGTAGTTGTTCGCTTCTTGCTTGTCTCCACAATGCTATTCACGAAGTCCTGCTGCCAGCCATCCAGAACGTACCTCGATTTTGTGCGAATGAAGTCCGCAAAGTGCTCGTAATCTTCGCTCTCTCGAAACATCCTTCGTGACCTACTCTTTCCAATCTTTTGCGGCTCTGCCTGCCTCTCAATAAGTCGGCATTGGGTAGCGGCTGAGTTCTACCGAGCCGTCCGCCGAAAGCATCACTTCAAGGACCTGATTCGTCAGGTCGCCCTCCTCCATCAGGTTCGACAAAATGAGATCGAAAAGACGTTTCTGCCGCTCCAGGTTCAGCCCGCCCGGAGCATCGACACAGATCAGTCCCGCGTGCAAGGAAATACCGGCATAAACGCCGTGGCTTCCAGGGTTCTTCGCAGGCCCACGAAAGTCCGCTCCGTTATTCGTGATGAACGTCCAATCTCCTTCGAGAATGGTCGCTTTCAATTCCCAATCCTTCAGTCCCGTAAGACCCAAGTGATTGATGTGTGAGCACACGAATCCCTTGTCAGTAGCCAGCCCGACCAAACTCGGGCTGAGATTTTCATCGACCAGCAATTTTTGCACGCTTGGGTCCTCCCATGGAGGCCTCTCGAAGATGCTTCTTCGAGACGGAAATCCTGCTCGATACGGGCAGAGCTTTCCGCTTTGGCCGGCCTCGGAGAGGCCGAGCCTTCGCGTACAAAGAAGCGAGACGAAACTGCTCCTCGGACAGGCGCGGATACAGTTCTTTTAGCTCATCCATTGGAGTCTTCTCGTCTACGAGACTGGCAACATCGTAAACCGGAATTCTGGTGCCCTGGATGACTGGCGTTCCCGAAAGTATTTCGGGATCCTCAATCACCATCTGCTGTGCGTTCTGTAATTCCTTGAGGCGAGCGTTGACCTCATCCCAAATGTCTTGAATACCGACTTTGATCGTTCGCGATTCCTGCAGCTTGCAAGTTCGTAGGTCAGCCCAAGAAGGGCATCGGTTCGATCCTTCCGAAATCATTCGTTGCCGAGCATCAGGAGTGAGCCATTCCGAGGTTTCAAACCAAAACGCAATCCAGAGACAAGCATCCCGCTTGAGTGTCCGGACGGTCGCGGTCCAATAAAGATTCTCGGGCAGGATTTTACGATCGATCGCCCGATTCACATCGTCGACAGAAACTCCGGCGACGACGGCCGCCTCAGTGGTTGTGAGAGTCTCAAAATTCAGCTCCATGGCACCGCACCTCGTAAATCATTATAATCCTTCCCATGTCTGGGAACAATTTATCTTCAAGTAGAAAGTTCGGTTGAGCTCGACCAGCGCGCTCCTTGAAGGGTTGTGCCAAGAACTGTGTGAGCTGGCCCGCCACGACCCAGCCCACGGCCCGAAAAGTTTGTGTCAAAGTTTGTGTCAAAGGCCGCCCAGAAGGCCGGTTTTGCCGGTTATGCCGGTTTATAACTACTTTACCGTCAATAACTTAGCTTTTTGACATTTCCATGGCATGGAAGAGGTCGTCGGTTCGATCCCGACCAGGTCCACCAAATCTCCTTGATCCTCATCGAAATTGACACCGTCACGGAGTCAGAAATTTCTTCAATATCTTGCCGACGAGGGATGCGCGCGTCCGCGACGGCTTGGCGTCGATTCCAAATCCCACCTTTGCTGTCGATCCGTTGATTATCCTTGCGGGCCCAGGCCCCAGGCCTTCCATTCCACCTCGATCACGCCGGGAAGACGTTCAATCTCCGAGACGAGACTCGGAATCTCAACATCTCCTTGAGAGGATGGCCAACGCAATTCACACTCGAAATCTCTTTCCCGCTCTCGAACGTGATTTGTGACCGAAAGAGACTTAATTTTGAAATCAGCAACCTTCAGGCGGTTTCGTAGTTCCTGCACAGGAAGTCCATCGCCCTGCACTCTGACTTTGAATGCAGCGAGCTGATGACTCTCAACGCGGGACTCCAGATATCGGAATCCCCAAAGAATCAAAAATCCGAGGATAGCCGAGATCGAACCGAGAACCATTTGTCCGCCGCCCATGCAGAGTCCAACGACCGTGGAGAACCACATCGTTGCCGCGGTTGTCACGCCAAGAATTAATTCGTCTTTGCGAACAATTGCGCCGGCTCCAATGAATCCGACTCCTGTCAGGATGCCCAGCGGAAGGCGCATCACGTCCATCACCGCATAGGAGTCGTGCGGCTTCCCATTCGTCGGCAACAGAAGGTTCATTTGAATCATCGCGACGGACGCGGCTAGCGAAACCAATAAAGTCGTGCGCAAGCCGGCCGCATGCCCCGTCTTGCTTCGTTCGGCTCCAAGCAATCCGCCCGCAGCGATCGTCAAAGCCAGACGCAGCGAGATTTCGGACCAATGCAATTCGATTGGCATGTATCCCTTGGATTCTTATCGAAGATAACTGGATGCCACTACAATTCAGCCAAATATCCGAGAATCATTGCGATTCCGTTTATTGTCGATGGCGTAAGTGGCCACTCGACATTCTGCGCCCATAGCCTGCCATTCAACTTCGTGCATTTTTGCCGAGAGCTTTACTGAAGGGCAATGATCGCGACGGTGTTGGGCGAAAGATTGAGTAAGTTGGCTTCCGGCCCATCTGTTTCGCGCGATGCAAGGAGCAACTGCGCACCGTTTGGAACAAAGAATGCGCGTTCATGTTCATCTAAATTGCAGATCACAACGATAGTTCCGCGGCCCATGCGCAGCCACTTTTCTTTTTCGTCATATCTGACGCGCGTGCCTTCTCGTGAGCCGTCGTTTAAGCAAGGTGTGTTTCGCCTCAACCGAATCAAAGCGCGATACCATGCCAGCATTTCCGCATGCATCGACTGCGATGCCTCCTCCCAATCGAGTTTCGATGCTTCGAAAGTCGCCGAATCCTCAGGGTCAGGAATTGCGGCAGGATCCCAGCCAAATTGCGCGAACTCTCGCTTCCGGCCCTTGGAAACTGCGCGAGCCAGTTCGGGATCTTCGTGGTTAGCGAAATACAGAAATGGATTGCTTGCAGCCCATTCTTCTCCCTCAAACAGCATCGGCACGAATGGGCCTGTCAACACGAGGGCAGCACCGATTTTGGCGCGGTCCATGCCAGCCACTTGGCTAATCCGTTCGCCCTTGGCGCGATTGCCGACCTGGTCGTGATTCTGGATGTAACTGAGAAATCGATGGTGCGACAACTGTTCTGCGGGCCTTCCATGAATCCGCTTGCGGTACTCGGAATAGATGCCATCGTAAACAAATGCATTTTCGATGGCCTTAGCCAACTGGCTGACCGAACCGAAGTCCTCGTAATAGCCCTTCTTCTCTTCAGGAGCCAGCACCGCGAAGAGCGCATGATGAAAATCGTCATTCCATTGAGCGTCAATGCCGAGCCCACCTCTCTGGCGCGGTGTCACGACCCGCGGGTCGTTCAAGTCGCTTTCAGCAATCAGAGTAAGGCGGCGCGCGGTCGATGCCTCAAGTTCTTCAACTTCGATGGCGAGCTGCTCCAGAAAGTGAATTGCCGACCGGTCAACGAATGCATGGACCGCATCAATTCGCAGTCCATCGATGTGATAATCACGCAGCCACATCAAGGCGTTGTCGCAGAAGAAGCGCCGCACTACATCCGACTCTCCATCTTCAAGATTGACCGCTCCGCCCCAGGGCGTCTGATGCGCATCCACGATATAGGGCCCAAACTTGCCTGAGTAATTTCCGCTCGGTCCAAAGTGGTTGTAGACCACATCTAGGATCACTGCCAATCCCCTGGCATGCGCAGCATTCACGAAGCGCTTCAGGCCATCCGGGCCCCCGTACGGCTCATGGACCGCATAGATCGCCACGCCGTCGTATCCCCAGCCATGACGACCTTCAAAAGCATTCACGGGCATCAGTTCGATGTGGGTAATGCCGAGCTCGACCAAGTAATCCAGCCGGCTCACCGCGGCGTCGAAAGTCCCTTCCCGAGTGAAGGTACCGACATGCAATTCATAGAGGATGCCAGTCAAAAAGGACGGCGCCTGGAACCCCGCGTCGGTCCACGCAAACCGCGTCTCATCGTAAACGCGTGAAAGCTCGTGCACTCCTTTCGGTTGCCACAAAGAGCGCGGATCGGGGTAGCGCTTGGAATCATCGTCGAGGAGGAAACCGTAGTCGGTTCCGTCATCAGCCTCACCGACGGAGAGTCGCCACCAATTTCGGCCATCCGGACCGTGCATCGCTCGCACCACTCCGCCAGACTCGACGGAGACGCGCCTGGCAAATGGCGCCCAGACTTCAAATGGATGCATGGCCCACTCCAGCTTCGCGCACGAGCAGTGCGACGGGAAATCTGCGGAACACATTCTGTGCTCGCACCTTTCCGCCGCTCATCTCTTCGCCGGTAAGCACGTTCGTCCACTGTCCCGCCAGAAGTTCGACGGTTGTGGAACCGAATCCGGCTCCTAGCCGGATGTTCCATCGGGGCGCCAGGACAGCCACAGACTCTCCACGGCAAAACGCGATTAGATTCTCCTGCTTCGATCCCTCCACGAGCAGCGGAGAGTAGGTTGCCTTGCCGCCAAACCATTCCGAGTGAGCGCGTCGCAGGTGCATTGTCTTGTAGAGGACCCAAAGCTTTGGCATGCCGCTATCCATCTTTTCCATGATCTCGTCCACGCTCATGCCCGCTTGCAATTCTTGGAGCAATGCTTGTCGAACCTCATAATCGACAGGACCACGATTGTCAGGATCGACTAGCCGAAGATCCCACAATTCACTGCCCTGATAAGTGTCGGGAATTCCGGGAGCCGTGCACTTGATCAGTGTTTGCGCCAAGCTGTTCACCCGGCCCGGCAGGAGAATCTGCGCAACAAACCCTTCGAGCTCAGAAATAAATTCTTGCGAATTCAGGATCCGCTCAATAAACAACTTGAGCGCCTCTTCAAATTCTTTGTTCTGCTGAGTCCAGCTGGTTTGCAGCTTTGCTTCGCGCGCAGCTTTCTCCATGTACGCCGTTACGCGACCAACTTCGATGGGCCACGTACCAACGAGAGTCTGGTAGAGGAAATACTCGGTGTTGCGGTCCGGAAACGAACCGGTCTTGAATTGCTGATTCATGCGCGACCACCGGTGCAACGCGATGCGCCAGCGACCCGTCATTTCAGTCAGCACCGCAAGGCGCGCACGCACATCGTCAGACCGCTTGGTGTCGTGCGTCGAGAGGGCATTCATCGAAATTGGATGTTCGGCTTGCATCTTCGCGCACCATCCATGGAATTCGTCGAGACCGATTCCATTGCGTTCTGGTGCAGCTCCCACCTCGTTCAATCCAATCATGCGGTTAAAGCAGTAGAAAGCAGTATCTTCAACGCCTTTGGCCATCACGGGAGAAGTGAACTGTTGAAACCGTAACAAAAATTCGGTTTCGACTTCGCCGCGCGTGCGCAAAGTGAGTACGTCGCCAAGAAAGTCAAAAAGATCCGGCGCGATGTCGGTCCTATGAACCTTCGCGCTCTCCACCGCCTTTCTGACTTCGCGTTGATCTTCTTCTCGGATTTCGTTGCGTCCGGGTGCGACATAGGTTCTATACACAGAGAAGCTCGCCGCCACTTCGCGGATGGCTCGGCGGATCTCCGCACGTGTCGTGTCGCGGTGGTCGCGATTGTTTTCGCAAATCTCAACAAAGAGTTGCGCCAATCGGTTAACGTCGCTACCCAGCGCCTCGTGTTCCACGTTGAGCTTTTTGGCGCGCGCTAACGTTGCAAAGTCCTGAAACTCGCCTGTAAAGTTTCCGTAGATTTCGGAAAGCTCGTCCAATCCCTCGCCGTAAACGAGCAAGGCATTGCAAACGTTCAAGAAGTCGTAGCCAGTGGTTCCAGCAATCGGCCAATTCGAGCGCAACGATTCTCCTGGTTCCAGAATTTTCTCTGCCAGAATCCAGGTCTGCGGAGACAGCGAGCGCAGACGCTCGAAGTATTGCCCTGGATCACGCAAGCCATCGGGATGATCCACGCGCACTCCATCCAGAATGCCGTTCCGAAGCCACTCCATGATGCGGGCATGAATTGCATTGAAGACCCGAGGCCGATCAATGCGGATCCCGATCAACGAATTGACATCGAAGAATCGGCGGTAGCCGAGCTCCTGGTCTGCCGTGCGCCAATAGGCCAACCGATAATTCTGCATATTCAGCAATCCATCCAGCGCATCGACGTCTCTGTTCAGTTCCGTCACAGCCTTAGCGATTGCCGCGGCTCCCGTTGGCTCTTCTCGACAAAATCGTTGCAAAAGATCGTAGAGAATGGTCTTGTCGCGATGGAGAGCGGTCAGCAATTCCTCGTCTGTCGATTCCGGCGCGGGCAGGCGCGACAAACTGTCGGCGATGAACCCGAGAGTCGGCGCGTTGGCAAACCTTGCCGCCATCGACAAGGGAATGGACAAAGAGCGCGGCGCCAGAGGAAGGCGATGGTCCGCGTAGCGCACTTCAAACGACTCTTGATCGTAGTGAACCGCGATCTCGTTGGCGCTCAGCACGTGCCCATACTGGTCGCCCAGGACAGGAATCAGCACCTTATTCTGCAACTTCACTTCTGCTGAGTTCCAGTCGATATCGAACCATTCTGCAAAACGGCTTGACGGACCATTCTCGAGTACATCCCACCAGTACTTGTTTTCGGGCCGAGTCGCCATGTGATTCGGAACAATGTCAAGCACCTGGCCCAGCCCGAGAGCCTTGAGCGCTTCGCAAAATCTGGTATGCCCTTCTTCGCCGCCTAGCTCCACATTCACTCTTTGATGGTCGACCACATCGTAACCATGCAGGCTTCCTTCGGCTGCCTGCAGATAGGGCGAACAGTACACCTGGGAAATGCCAAGCTCCTTTAGGTAGCCGGCAACACTTGCGGCCTCGCTGAACCCGAAGCCCGCATGAAGCTGCAGCCGGTATGTGGACGAAAGGACTTGAGTCATATATGGATTTGTGAAACTCGAAAGCTCGAGACGGGATCCGTGCCGGTTTCCTGTCGCTATTGTCCTTCAGAGAGTCCCCGTTCAGTGGACAGAGACCCGATACGCTGCGGCTCAGGAGCGCCGCAAATGGGGCTTTTACATTGAAACAGCTTCGGCATCAGTTAGATGGCCTCTCCTCGACTCTGGGATGTCTCACCTCCTCTTCATCCCGCATAATCAATTTGTATGTCGACACGAGCTTATTTTTTGGCAATTGTAATGTTGGGTGTGTATGCGGCGGCGTACGCGCAGGATGGAAAGAGAGGTCTCACTGCCGCGGAGGTGATGCAACGCGTGATCGCGTCAACCGGAGCTGCTGCGCCATCCAATACCGTGGATACCCTGAAAGCCGGCGACCCCGATACCGTCGTCACCGGTATAGTGACGACGTTCATGGACACGTACGAGGTCCTCGAGCGAGCGGCGTCGAGCGGCAGCAATTTGATCATCACCCACGAACCGACGTTCTACAACCATCTCGATGACCAGGGTCCGCTGGCACAGGACCCTGTGCTTCAACAAAAGCTCTCCTATATTCGCGATCATCACCTGGTGGTTTGGCGGTTTCACGACACATGGCATCTGCGGCAGCCTGATGGGATTCTCGCCGGCGTGATTGCGCAGTTTGGTTGGAGCGCCTACGAAGACTCGTCGGAGCCACACGTTTTCAAGTTGCCCTCGACGACCGTCGGCGCAATTGGTGCAGACCTTCAGCATCGGACTGGAGCGCGGTCGATCCGAATCGTGGGAGATCCAAAGCTCGCTGTTATGGGAGTGGCTCTTTATCCCGGGGCTTCAGGAGAAGAAAAACAGATCGCCGCATTGGAACGAGACGACGTACAGTTGCTCGTGGCCGGAGAAGCCCGCGAGTGGGAAACAGTGCCCTATGTGCAGGACGCGGCCGCGCAAGGGCGACCAAAGGCGATGATCCTTCTTGGCCACGAGGTTTCTGAGGAGGCAGGCATGCTGGAGTGCACACGCTGGCTGCGAACGTTGTTCCCCAAGCTACAAGTGACATTCATTCCGTCTGGAGAGCCGTTTCATTTGGCATCGGATGTGCGGTAAGCGCCAATCGCTCCACGGCTCTCCGCGCTAATTGGGCACTTTGCTCACAAATTGAGTGGTAGGACCACTGACCTCTGGAGCGTTAAGATGGTTGGGTTTCTTCTTCGCCCCTCGAGGTCCCTTGCGATGCTGTCTTTCTTTCCCATTCGCCGATGTTGCCTGCTTCTCCTCATCGTCATCTTCGTCGGAGTAACTCCACACTTCCTTATCGCGGGCAGGGTTTGCAATGTACGGAAATACGGTGCGAAAGGTGACGGTGCGACAAAAGACACAGTAGCGCTGCAAGCTGCGATTGACGACTGCGCCAAGAAGGGCGGAGGAATCGTCCTTATGAGCGCGGGCAAATACCTGACTGCACCCATCGAACTCAAGAGCTACATTGAACTCAAGCTGGAAAAGGGTTCTACGCTGCTGGGCTCTCCCGACCATCAAGACTATCCTTCGCGCACGGAGTTTCGTTTACCCGACCTGGAACCACTTGTAAACGCTAGAGACGCCACAAATGTCATCATCGACGGCGAAGGTACGATCGATGGCAATGGTCAGAGTTGGTGGGACGAAGCACGGGCGATAAGAGATCACGGGATTCTTGGCACAGGGCATCCCCGTCCCAAGCTCATTCTCTTCGACCATTGCAACCATGTGAGGATCGAAGGAATCACAGTGCAGAACTCTCCGATGTGGCACATAGTTCCGTATTATTCCGACGAGGTGACGATTCGGAATGTCCGCATACAGGCGCCTGAGCATGCACCCAACACCGATGCGATCGATCCGTTTTCCTCTTCGCATGCGTTGATCGATCATGTCTATGCGGATGTGGGGGATGACGATATCGCCATCAAATCCGGCCCGATCAATTCCCCTGGACCCGATGATCCAAGTCGCGACATCACAATTGCCGACTGCACCTTTAAACATGGACACGGACTCTCTATCGGGAGCGAGATCGCAGGCGGTGTTCAAAATATCCGGGCAGAGCGCATTCATTTTGAAGGAACCGATAATGGAATCCGCATCAAGGCTAACCGGGACCGCGGCAATGATGTAAGCCACATTGTCTTGCGCGATATCGACATGAAGAACGTGAAGAACGCTCTGATAATCAGTGAGTACTATCCAAAACTTCTGCCTGCGGAAGGAGTGTCTGCTGCGCCGGTCACCCGACTTACGCCGCACTTCCACGACATCAACATTGAGAATTTGTCCGCGGTCGGCAGCGAGTCTGCAGGCGCCATCGTCGGATTGCCGGAAGCCCCGATCAAGGGAGTGACTTTGCGGCACATTTCAATTGGCGCTCATACCGGGCTCACAGTCGGATACGCAGAAGTGTCTGGCGAGAATGTGACTGTACGCGCTACAGAAGGCGAGCCGATCTTGAAGTTGCAAGACGCGATCCTGGACCTCAAATAATCGACCTCCAACTTGATTGTGAGCCGTTTCGGCCAAGAAACACGGGCGCGATGTGGCGATCAAACAGATTCTCGGTCACATTTTTCGCAATTACTGCTTCATTGGATTCGAGCAAGTCAAGGTATCGATTGCCCATCTTGGCCGCGACCTTGAATCCGACGTGGAGCAACTGACGAAAACTGCTGTTATAGTCCCGCGACTCTTGCAGGTGCCTGAGCGCCGCCATGTATTGCTCCGAAGTCCACCCTTTGACCTCTCCAGGCGAGGGCAATCGCGCGGGGTCGATATCAATTACGGTTGCGTAGGGCGCGCAGAGTTCCTCCCTATGCGCATATGCTTCGCTATAGATCTCCTTTGCAACAGCAAGCCCATCGCCGCCGGCTTCTGCGAGTCCTACGAGTTCTTCAAGCCACGTGGTGCCTGCAGTCTTGAGATGAACACCCACATCGAATCGCCGCATTGTCCTGTGGATGGCCGGATAAATGGAGAATTTGTCGCTGCCTGAGTGCACGCTCAATTTCAAATTCTCGGGGAGTTTGAAATGCCTGATCGAATGAGCGATCGCAGCGACATCCATAGCAAATTCGCGCTCGAACTGTGCGAGATCACCCACATAATCGACCCCCTTGTTGAATCGGCCGCTGAACTTGGGCGCAATCGTCTGCACGGGAATTCCCTCTTCGGCAATCGCGGACAGAATGATGAGCAGTTCGACAGGGCTTTGCGCGCTCTCGGTTTCATCCATCGAGACCTCTGGAATGAAGGTTCCTTCGCCCCGCGCAGCCACAATCGCGCGATACACCTCACCTGCCTTGCGAACCGCAGCCAAATACCGAATCGCCGTCAGGTTCAAAATCTGCGGAGTGATTTCAAAGACTTCATCGACTCCCGCCAGATCGACCTTGCCAACAAGGTGATTGTGCGCGTGCACAAAGGCCTCGACATCTGTTGCCTCTGCAGGATTGCCAATGAAATCAGCAACGTCGATGGTGTAAAAATCGCATACCGGCAGGAATCTCTGCACCGTTTTCAGAGTGATGTGATCAGCATCGCAAAAGTAGGCGCGCTTCCAATTCAGTGCCTTCACCGCCGCATCGGCAGCCATTCGAACGCTGGCTGGCTCCGACCCGATGATGTTGTGTTCGCGGTTTGACTTGTTCCACACAGGGATGACTTCCACGCCGGAATCAAGCGCCTGGACGCAGGCCTGCAACTGCGCTTTGGCCTGGTGCGCGAAACGATCGCCGGTTCCCACCGAGTACTTATCGAGGTTCAAGGCCTGATTCGGCATTTTTTGTACCTGCTCTTTCACAAGCGGTAAGCCTTTTTCACGAGTTCGTAAGTGAGGGCGTGGGCTACGTCAAACGCTTCATCTTCATCGAGACGTTTTTCCACAACCAACCGCCCAAGGAAGGCGCAATCAATGCGCCTGGCAACATCATGGCGCGCAGGAATCGAGAGAAATGCGCGGGTATCGTCATTGAATCCGACAGTGTTGTAGAAGCCGGCCGTTTCCGTCGCGAGTTCACGGAAACGCATCATCCCTTCGGGACTGTCGAGGAACCACCACGGGGGGCCGAGGCGCAGGCAGGGATAGTGCCCTGCCAGCGGCGCCAGCTCCCGACTGAATGTTGACTCATCCAGCGTAAAAAGGATGATCGTCAGGCCCCGCTCGTTTCCAAAGCAATCGAGCAAAGGCCTTAACGCGTCGACGTAGTTGACTGCCCGTGGAATGTCCGCGCCCGTATCGCGACCATAACGCTCGTAGATCTGGCGATTGTGGTTACGCGCTGACCCCGGGTGGATCTGCATCACGAGTCCGTCTTCGATGCTCATGCGCGCCATCTCCGTCAACATTTGCGCTCGAAAGAGTTCCTGCTGCAGCGCATCCGCCTCCCCCGCAAGCACGCGCTCGTAAAGTCGGGAAGATTCACTCTCCGCCAGGTTCGCAGTCTGCGCTGTTGGATGACCGTGGTCCGTCGCGGTACAACCAAGCTTCTTAAAGCGCGCCCGTGCAATGCGCAGCGCCCTCAGATAGCCGCGCCATTTTGTGGCATCTTCCCCGGTCTGCTGCCCGAGCTTCGCGATCGAGTCGGCGAAATCCGGAAACTCCGGATCAACGACCGGATCGGGACGAAAGTTTGGAATTATGCGGGCATTCCACCCAGATGCGCGAATCGCCTTGTGATCTTCGAGGGAATCGATCGGCGAGTCTGTTGTTGCAAGGACTTCAATATTGAAGCGCTCGTAGAGGGCACGCGGTAGAAACTCCGGCGTCTCAAGGTTTGCAGCGATCGTATCGTAATACAAATCCGCCGTCGCTTCTGATAGCCGCGCTTCGATGGCAAAGAGTTCCTGAAAGGCGAAGTCCAGCCAGATGCGCGTCGGTGTTCCGCGAAAGAGATGGTAATGGCTGGCAAAAATGCGCCATACATTTCGGGGGTTCTGAATCACTTTGCGACCAATTTCCAGGTCCTCGAGTGAAACTCCCTGGCTGTGAAGCATCCTGAACACGTAATGATCGGGCTGGACAAAAAGTTTCGCCGGATCCGTGAACGGCTCGTTCTTCGCAAACCAGCCGGCCTGCGTGTGTCCGTGTGGGCTCACGATAGGCAAATTGCGCACCTGTGCATAAAGGGCGCGCGAAACTGCGCGGGCAGCCGGATCGGAAGGAAACAGCCGGTCTTCATGCATCAGCATCGTGAAATTCATCCTGCGTGGCCAACGAGCAAACAAAGTCTCGATTTTAGAGGTCAGACCACTTCAAGTATATACACCTGCCTACCGATTGAATGGAAGCCCATCCGTGAATTTCACCTGTGGCGACTCCCTCCGGTGATAATCTCGTCTTGCCTCCAATTTCACATCGGGCAGCGAGAAACAACTGGATGCCGCACAGTTCACCAGAGTCGAACAACAGTCATCGCACGATGCAGGTGGTCAACCACGTGCGCGCTTTGATTGAGAATGGGACGCTGCAGCCAGGCGACAAGATCCCACCGGAACGCGATCTTGCTCGTTCGCTCAAGATCAGCCGCGCAAGCTTGCGCACGGGAATTGGCTACCTGGCAGCCATGGGCGTGATGAAAATCCGGCATGGAGTGGGAACGTTTGTCGCCGACGGCCCCCCCGATCTGGGCAAAGCCTCACTTAGTCTCATCGGCGCACTTCATGGATTCCAATCGTGGCAGATGTTTGAGGCCCGCATCTTGCTTGAAAGCAACCTGGCTGCGTTGGCAGCCGAGCGCGGGAAAGAAGAACACCATGCTGCAATGGCCGAAGAAGTCGCGGAGATGTTCGCTGCAATCAAGAGCCCAATCGAATACCTGATCCACGACGTGATGTTCCACCGCATTATCGCGCAGGCGTCGGGCAACCCTATTCTCGCAGCTATCATGGAGACGGTCACCTCGTCCATGTACGACAAGCGACGCAAAACCGTGGAACGCGCCACCGACCTTCGAGAATCCGCCGAAATGCACCGCGAAATCTACCGCGCGATCCGCACGCGCAATACCGGAGAAGCGCGGAGGCTGATGGACGAACACCTACGAATGGCACAGACAGCTCAGGGAATGGAACGCCCTATGGAACGCAAAGCCGGCGCGCCCACGCGCAGCAGCAAGCCGGCCAAATCAAGAGCGGCAAAGCCCTGAATCCCCTATTTTCCAAGCAACGTTATTCCTTCGGAGGCAACTCCCGTTCACTTGTACCTGCCCATTCTGTCGATTCAATGAGGCGCTTTCCGAGTGCTTTTCGCAGTGCGGGAAGGTCATATCGGAGAAGCACTCCCGGGACGATGTCCTCAGTCGCTCCCCTGGGCATAGGCACGTCGAGCAGGCTGCGATAGCGGACTACTGTGTCCTTGATGAAGACACGGGCAATGCGCGAATCGAGCACCGCTGCATGGAGCAAAACAATTCCCATATGTCCACTTCCAATCGCCGAAATGCGGCTCGGATCCACGTCTGGCCGGCTAGCCAGGTAGTCCACCGCTGTCAAAACCTCGTCGATACGAGTTCCCATCAGTGTGAGACCCACGAGTTCCGCCCGCAGACTCGGGAGATACATCGGTCCGAGAGTTGTAGGTTTACTCGATCCAATTTCCGAGATGGACGGAAGGGGTGGAATCGCCAGGACGACTTTTCCTTGGGCCACCAGGGCATTGCGCTGTGACTCGAGCGCTCGGTCTGCCGCGCTTTCACCTTGCAGTCGATCCGGAACCATGAACAGGACGCCCGGATGCTTGCCGACTCCGCCCGGCAAGATCAATTCTCCTTCCACGCTGGTTGTTTTCCCCATCGGCAAAATGAGCTTCCCAGAAGGTGCTTTCGCGGCGCTCAGGTTGTAATGGGATGCGCCGGGCAACACGGTCGCGCCTGTCTCCTTCCGAATTGCAACGCGGAGTTCGGCGCCGGAAGGAGTGTGCGCGTGCGCAAGCAGGGCCACGCTTCTTTCTTTGTTGAGCGTCATGACCGTTCTTGCGTCGGGAATGCCCGTCGACACTTGGCCAGTTTCGGTCACCTGCAGCGCACCATTGGGCAACCCATGCAACGTACCCTCAATTCCCGGGTTGTTGTCGGCCAAATCCTTCGGCAAAAACAGGTGATCTGCCTCTGCCTCCGGTTCAAGATTGCGGATAAAGAAACTCAGAATATTCGCCGCGATTGGCCAAAGTGAACCGTGCTTTCCAGGACCGGTGATGAATTGCAACTTCGCCGCCGGTGAAATCCGGCTGCTTGTATCGGAATTCAAGGCTGGCCCTGTCGGCATCTCAGGCTCGGAAGCATCCGCAAGCGCCGTCTTTGAACCCTCACTTTCGGGATCAAAAAGTGCATAGAAACGCCGCGCCTCGATAACGCTCGAGCGAGCACCCTCAAATGGAAACATGTCGGAATACGTTGAGATCACGGCATAAGGCCGCGGTGCAGCCGCTTCGATCCAATCTGGAAAATCAAGACCAGACGAGATGAATCGTGGAATGGACTGTTCCGCGTCCTGTGGTCCCAGCGTCGGAAGCAGAGCGTCAAATGACGTGATGTAGCAAGCCACACCCACCGCGGCAACCCGTGCGTCCAGCGCACCCAACATGGCGGTAATCGTCCCTCCGCCCGAGCATCCAAAGGCGCCAATCCTCTTTGAATCGACCTCCGAAAGGCTCGACAGGTAGTCGATGCCCCGCATTGCATCCCACAACATGTAGCGAGAGAAGGTGTCTCCGATCAACTCCGGTTGCAAACTCGCTTCGGCGTGCTCGCTGGTTGGAGGGCCCGCAAGAGACGTCTTGGGGTTCGCCGGATCGCCATACTGGAGCCTTTCGCCCAAGCCTATCGGGTCGTAGGAAAGCACTACAAATCCATTGCGCGCGAACAGCGCTGCCATCCTTGCGTCTCCAGCCTTTCCCGCCGGATAGTGTCCGGGACTGATTAGAATTGCCGGCCGTGCATGCCGCTCTTCGGTCCTCGTGGGTACATAAAGCAGCGCCGTCACAGGAAACGATGGCTGGCTGTCGAATAGAACCTTCCGAATCACAAAACCATCTGTCCGCGTTTCCCCTGTGGACCGCGCATTCAATGAGGTGCGAGCGGGTAAACCGCCAATCAGCGAGAGGATCTTGGTTCGCACTTCGGCTCGTCGTACCTCCGCGTCCGCCCGGGTATGGATTAAAGCCAATCGCTCTCGCCGAACAGCCAAATCCTTTGCGGCAACCCCATCGAGCCACTGGTCGAAACTTGTGAGGCCATCGTTCCTTGCCGGAAGCGCCGGACCCCTCCCCGAGCTGGCCGTAGCTTGTTGGCTGGGCGATTCATTCAGATCCTCGGAGGCGCAAAACTCCACAAATCCCATGAGTTGAATGGCGAGGAATGCAACTGCAAGTGACTTGAACATAGCTTTCCCTTCATACTCTTCACTCGGGTCGTGGTCAACCACTTGGCCAGCTGCCAGGGATGAAATGCAATTTACATGACTCAACAGGTCGGACCACTCCAAGGCTCCGCACACCTCCCACAGCCCCAAGACCCTGTCGATAAAGCTCGTCACGCCTTTCTAATTAAGCCTTGACAACCCAAGACAGTACCTGCAACCATTCTTCCGGATTTGGAGAGGTCGGACCACTCCAACCGAAAGATCCCCGAAACAGCAAAATCTGAATCTCTTTGGAGGCTTCAATGCGATCGACTCGCATGCAGGCTCGAGGCATGGTCGCTCAGTGTGCGACCGTTTTCTTTTTTGTGGCGTCGCTCATATTCTGCGGCCACTCCGCTGCTCAAATTGCCGGGTCTGGCAATATCCAGGGCACGGTCACAGACTCAACAGGTGCGGTTGTTCCCCAAGCCTCGGTCACTCTCACCAACGACGCAACGCGCGTAGCAAGAAAAACAACGAGTGACAGCGCCGGAGTCTACCTGTTTCCTGGTGTCCCGGTGGGGAAATACATCATCGGCGTCACGGCACCTGGTTTTAAGACCTATCTTCAGACTGGAATCGTTCTTGAAGTGGGCAGCAGCATTGCGGTCAACGCTGCGCTGCAGATCGGCGCCGCAGAAATGAAAGTCGAAGTTCAGTCGGAGGGTCTCTCTCTGCAAACCGAAGACCCGACATTCAAGCAGACTATCGATCAGGAGGCCGTGAGCGAAATGCCCCTCAACGGCCGCCAGATGACATCCCTGATTACACTCTCCGGCGGCTCAAGCGCGGCGCCCGCAGGCGACTTCACTGGTAGCAAGTATTCCTACCAGACGATCTCGGTCTCTATCGCAGGGGGCGGCGGCAACACCACGCTGTGGCGTCTGGATGGCGGCGACAACCAGGACTACATGGGCAACGGTAACTTGCCCTATCCCTTCCCTGACGCCGTCAGCGAGTTCAGTGTCGAGTCGACGGATCTCGGGGCTCAGGACGGCGGACACGTCGGCGGCATGGTCAACGTCGTCACCCGCTCTGGAACAAATGCGTACCACGGCGAAGCCTTTGAGTTCATCCGCAACAACTTCATCGACGCAACCAACTTCTTCTCGACATGCAAGCCGGTTGCCCCGGCGACCACTTGTTCGGCCAAAGACACATTGCACCAGAATCAATACGGCGGCCAATTCGGCGGTCCGATCAAGCGCAACAAAATGTTCGCATTCGCCGCCTACCAACGCACTAAGGCCGACCAGACTCAGGCCAGCACACAGGCAACCGTACCAACAGCAGCCAATCTTGCTGGTGACTGGTCGACCACTGACGGCATTCCTGGGGTTTCCGGCAGCAACCCCTGCAACTCAACTCATGCGCCAATTCAGCTGGTCGACCCACTTACGGGCGCTGAATTGGTCGGCAATCAATACTCCTCTGCTCCGACATACAACGCCGCGGCCCTCAAACTGCAAAGCTACCTGCCCGCCATTAATCCGGCATACGACACAAACAATTGCGGCTTTGTCTCTTATGCCATCCCTTACCTGGTGACCGACAACCAGTTTGTCACGCGCGCCGACTACACCGTGAGCCCCAAGCAGAACATCTATGGCCGGTACTTCATCGATGGCTACCAGTTCCCTGCCTACTTTTCTCCGACCAACATTCTCATTACCACGCAATCGGGCAATATCGAACGCGTGCAAACGTTCACTCTGGGCGACGCTTACACATTCAGTTCCAAATTCGTAAACGCGGCACACGTCTCAATCCTGCGCCGCGTGAACAATCGTGGCTACGCGGCGAATGACATCAATGCCGCCACGCTGGGCGTGGATGTCTATCAGGCCGTGCCGAACGGTCTGCAAATGTCTGAAGGTAAGTTCACCATCGGCGGTGGAACCAATTCTGTCGCACATTTCAATGACAACACGCTGGCCTTCGACGACGATGTCACCTGGGTGCGCGGCAAACATCAGATCATGTTTGGCGGCGAGTGGGTGCAGAATCAACTCAATATCGGCAATGCCTACGAAGGCAACGGAATCTTTACCTTCAACGGCGAATACAGCGGCAGCGGTCCCAATGGCGGTAGCATCATTGGCGACCAAAACCTCGACTTCCTGATGGGCACACTGGGCGCAAGTGGAACGGGTGTCCCCTTTCAACAAAGCAAAGAGCAACAAAACGCGCTCCGTGGCGCAATCCCGAGCCTCTACATCCAGGATACATATCACCCCACGTCACGACTCACGCTGGTCGGCGGCCTGCGCTACGGCCCGAATCTCATGCCCGTCGACTATTTCAATCGTGGTGTGGTCTTTAACATGACTGACTTCCTGGCCAACACGGTCAGCACGATTTATCCGAACGCACCTGCGGGCATTCTCTACTACGGAGATAAGGGAGTTCCTCGTCAGTTCACCAGGAACTCGCCCTGGCAGTTTTCGCCCAATGTCGGCCTTTCTTTCGACCCATCGGGAGCCGGAAAGACCGTTCTCCGCGCCGGCGCCGCAATGATGTTCGACAATCCCAACTTCTTCACTGCTCAGCGCAATCAACAGAACCCGCCCTTCGCTACGGCCATCAGCAATACTCAGACTTCGGGTTCAGGCCCCGTAAGCTTCAGTGCGCCATGGTCGGTCGGATCGATCACTTCCAACCCATTTCCGCAGCCCGTGGTTCCCACTCCTGCCCAAGCGGAATACTTCGCTCAATCGCAGTACATTGTCATGCCGCCTCAGTTCCACCCGGCTTATACCTTCCAATGGACTCTAAGCCTGCAGCAACAATTTGGCCGGGGATGGCAAATGCAACTCGACTACATCGGGAATACCACGCGGCATGATCCCATCGGCTACACATTCGATCCTGCCATCTTTATCCCAGGAAACTGGGGACCTAGCGGTACTGGCTGCTCAGGCATTGTTACCACCGGCCCCGCGGCAGTCAAACCCGGCGCATCCGGCACGCCATGTTCGACCACCAAGAATGAGAATTCCCGATTTCTCCTCACCATTGACAATCCAACCCAGGGCAACCAGATCGAAGGCGGCGGCGCCGGCTCCAATATCGTCGGTGATAGCGCTTCTGCCAATTACCACGGCCTGGTCACGACTTTGCAGCATCGCCTTTCTTCCACTTTCAATCTGCTGGCAAACTGGACATGGTCCAAGTGCCTCAACGAGCAGGATGCCTCAGGTGACTACGCCGGGACAAGCATCGAAAACCCCAATAACATCGCGCTCGACTACGGCCCCTGCGGTTCGGATTACCGGCATATCGAGAATGTCTCAGTGGTTGCAAAAAGTGAATTCAGCTCACATTTCAATCGAGCCGAAAAGCTCTTGATCAATAATTGGGAAATCGCTCCTCTCTTCCACATTCAGAGCGGGGCGCCAGTCAACGTCACCGCAGGAGCTGACAACTCTCTCACGGATATCGGCAATGACCGACCCAACCGCGTGCCGGGAGTCGACCCCTATCTGCACACAAAAATCAAAAGCGCCACGGGCGAATCCAACCGTGGCTATCTCAACCCTGCAGCCTTCGCGCAGATCTGCCCCAACAATGTGACGGCTAACTGCCCCGCGGCAGGAACCTATGGAAATGTCAGCAGAAACGCGTTCAGAACGCCTTCCTTCTTCCAGTTCGACTCGCAGATCTCACGGGTCTTCGCAATTCGCGAGCGGTACAACTTGACGTTCCGGTTGGAAGCCTTCAACGTCCTCAACCATCCAAACTTCGCCTTCAGCAGTGCAACACAGAGCTTGACCTCCAGCACCTTTGGCCAACTCTCGACGACGCCGTCTTCCACCTCAACCGATCCCCCGAACTCCTCCTTTAGCGCCCGTGTTTTCCAGGGGAGCTTAAAGTTTGCGTTCTGACTGTCACCAATGATCCCGCGATTTCAGCACATTCGCGGGTTGACAGAGTCGTACTTCACATGTCGAAGTAGTTCCGGGAAATCCTCAGGATTTCCCGGACGCGTGTAAGGGCAACACCAAGTTCGATCAGACTCTAAGCCAACGGAAAACCCGCCGCACAAATTCGATCGTGGGACACCCGCAAAAACAGAGAACGAGTCTTTCAATGCGATACGCAAACACACCTCACCGGGGGGATCATGGACAAGAGCGAAACGAATCGTAGAGATTTTCTCAAGTCGAGCGGCGCGGCCGCCGCCGTCACCGCGATCGCATGGAACGCAAAGAGTTACGCCGCCGTCGTTGGCGCCAATGACCGCGTCCGCGTCGCCGTCGTCGGCTGCGGAGACCGCATGAAGGGCGCGTTGATCCCTTCGTTCCTGCAGCACTCCAAAGAAATGAATTTTGAATTCGTGGCCATTTCCGATCTCTGGAACCGCCGTCGCGAAGAAGGTGCCGCCTACATCCAGAAACTCAATGGGGGCACCGTCGAGACCGTGCGCAATAACGACGAACTCTACGCCCGCAAGGATGTCGATGCCGTGCTCATCGCTACTGCCGATTTCCAACACGCGCTTCATGGAGTCGAAGCCGTCGAGGCCGGTCGCGACGCCTATGTCGAAAAGCCCACCGCCCACACGATGGCCGATGCGCGCAAGTTCCTTGCTGCGGTGAAGAAAACCGGCCGCATCGTTCAGGTCGGCACACAGCGCCGCTCTACGCCGAGCTATCAAAAAGCCGCCGAGTACATCAAGTCCGGACAATTCGGTGACATCGTCATGGTCGAAATGACCTGGAACGTGAACCAGCCCGGCCGTTGGCGTCGCCCCGATGTCGTTCCTCTTCTCAAGGAACAGGACACCGACTGGAAACGGTATCTTCTCAATCGTCCCTACGAGCCGTTCGACGCGCGCAAATACCTTGAGTTCCGCCTATTCTGGCCCTACTCCTCCGGCATTCCCGATCAGTGGCTCGTCCACCAGATCGACACCGTCCACTGGTTTACCGGTCTCCCGCATCCACGCAGCGTCGTGGCCAATGGCGGAATCTATCTCTGGAAAGATGGCCGCCAGAATTGGGACACGATGACCGCTGTTTTCGATTACGGTCCGCTCGACGACCTGACGAAGGGCTTCCAAGTGCAATACACCTCGCGCTTCACCAACTCCGCCGGAGGGGTCAAGGAGCTTTATTACTCCAATGGCGGCATGATCGATATGGATAAGCAAACCGTCACATCCACTGGCGGCCTCAGCGCTCGTTCTGCTGCCGAGATGGGTATGAAGCCGAACCTGCTCAACGGTTTTTCCCTTTCCGAGCACGCCGAAGCTGCGTCCACCGCTGCTGACACCGGCGCCGATCCTCAGACCTCTGCCAACATGCGCAACTGGATGGAGTGCGTTCGCTCGCGCAAAACCCCCAATGCATCGATCGAAGCGGGCTACAGCCACTCCATTGCCCTGTGCATGAACGTTGCTGCAATCCAGACTGGCCAGAAAGTTACCTTCGACGACAAAACGCAGCAGGTTATGGCCGGAGGCAAGGTTTATGCGTAGGATGGTCGTGTTCTCGCTCGCTTGCGCCATGATCTCCACACAATCCGGTTTCGCTGCAGCTCAAAAAGGCGTGCAAGTCCTCGCGCACGAAGACCAGCGTCGTGTCGACATTACCGTCGATGGCAAACCCTTCACGTCCTATATCTGGCCATCTACTCTCAAAAAACCTGTGCTCTATCCGTTGATCGACGACGAAGGCATCACCGTAACGCGAGGATTTCCACTCAATCCTCAGCCTGGCGAACGCGTGGATCATCCCCATCACTCAGGGCTCTGGTTCAACTACGGCAACGTCAACGGGTTCGACTTCTGGAACAACTCCGACGCCATCAAGGCAGAAGATCGTGCCAAGATGGGCTCCATCTCCGAAACCAGGATCGTCTCCACAAAAAGCGGCGCAGACCGCGGCGAACTCGTCGTTGACTCCACCTGGATCGCAGGCAACGGCAAACCTCTGCTTGATCAGCACACCCGCTACATCTTCATCAACCGTCCACACACGCGCATCATCGACCAGTTCATCACCTTGAAGGCTCTTGACCGCGCGGTATTTAACGACGACAAGGAAGGTGTTCTCGGAATGCGTGTCGCCCACTGGCTCGAATCGCCAGAAGAAAAGGGCGGCGTGTTTATGGATGCGAAAGGAAGGCCGACCAAGGTAGAAGCTACCGAGACGGCAGGCACTACCGGCGAGTACCTTACGAGCGAAGGTGTAAAGGGCGAAGCAGCGTGGGCCACGCGTGGACGCTGGTGTTCTCTCACAGGCCACACCGGCGATCACATCGAGACCATCGCGATTTTCGATAACCCGAAGAATCCCGGCTACCCAACCTATTGGCATGCGCGCGGCTATGGCCTCTTCGCTGCCAATCCGCTCGGCCGCAGCATCTTCGACCCGAAAAAGCAGCCGTTCAACTTCACTCTCGAAAAAGATCAAAGTGTTGCATTCCGTTATCGCGTTCTGATCCGCTCACAGGCCATGGACTCCACTGAGCTAAACCATGAGGCCGATGCCTTTGCAGCCGAGTATTGAGAATTACGCTTTGATTCTGTGACCTCAAATCCTTCATCGAACTCGTTCGACCACCACATATCCCCTTATCTTCCATCTGGAGGACGAAATGAATGCTTTTGACCCAATGCGGCGCGACTTTCTGCGCACCGGCGGCCTTGGAATGGCAATCGCAGGCGTTCCCGTCTTCTCCTATGCCGCTTCAGGTCAGGCGAGCGGTTCCGAAGCTGGTCCCGCTCTCGGAGTGTTCGATGTCCGCAAATTCGGCGCAACCGGCGACGGCAAAACTCTCGACACCGACGCCATCAATCGAGCCATCGAAGCGGCTGCATCTGCCGGCGGCGGACTTGTCCTCTTCCCTGCTGGAACCTACCTCTGCTTCTCCATACATCTGAAAAGCCAGATCCATCTCCATCTCGAACAGGGCAGCACCATCCTCGCCGCCGAATCGCCCAAACCCGGCGAACAAACTGGCTACAACGGTGGCACATACGATGCTGCCGAGCCCATTACTGCTTGGGACGCATACCAGGACTACGGCCACAACCACTGGCACAACAGCCTCATCTGGGGCGAAGGCATCCACGATTTCAGCATTACCGGTCCTGGACTGATTTACGGAAAAGGGCTCAGCTTCGGAGCAAATCGATCGGCGCGTGGCAGTTATCCGATCTATGTTGCTGAGCAGGCCGGCGTCGGCAACAAGGCCATCGCTCTCAAAAACTGTCGCAACGTCCTGCTTCGCGATTTCTCCATTCTTAAGGGCGGTCATTTTGGGCTGCTGCTTACCGGGGTGGATAACCTCACCATCGACAATCTCAAAATCGACACGGATCGCGATGGCATGGATATCGACTGTTGCCAAAACGTCCGCGTCTCAAATTGCACGGTCAACTCTCCGTGGGACGACGGCATCTGTCCCAAGTCAAGCTATGGGCTCGGCTATGCGCGTCCCACACGCAATCTCACCATCACAAATTGTCTTGTCACCGGCTACTACGAACTCGGGACAGTCCTCGACGGCACGTTCAAGAAATTCGCTCCCGAGTTCCGCGTTCCTCGCACCGGGCGCATCAAGTGTGGAACTGAGTCCAACGGCGGCTTCATCAACATCACCATCTCCAACTGCGTATTCGAAGGTTGCGCGGGATATGCCCTCGAGTCCGTTGACGGCGCTTTGCTCGAGGACATTGCAATCACAAACTCAACCATGCGCGACCTGTCTGCTCCGCCCTTCTTCCTGCGCCTTGGTGCTCGACTGCGTGGCCCAAAAGAGAGCACAGAGGTGGGCACGATGCGCCGCATCGTCATCAGCAACATTGCCTGCTTCAACGCACCACAGCAACAAGGCTCAATCCTCACGGGCATCCCGGGGCACGCCATCGAGGATTTAAAGCTTTCCAACATTTACATCGAAACAGCGGGCGGCGCCACAGCCGAAGCCGCCAATGTCGAGGTACAGGAAATGGTCGACGGATATCCGGATCCGAACAGGTTTGGGCCGATTCCCGCCTCCGGATTCTTTATGCGCCATATGCGCAACGTCGAACTGAACCACATTGAGATCGCCAATACTCTTCCGGATGCACGACCTGCTTTCCATCTCGACGACGTGGAACGAGCTGACTTCTTTGCCGTAACCGCACCGCGCGGAGACAACGGAGCCTTCGCTTTGCATGGCGTAAAAGACTTGCGCATCGGCTGGAGCCGTGCCGCCGCAGATACGACCATGGCAACCGCGGACGATAGGCGCCTTTAAGCAAGTGTTTTCGAACGTGGTGCGAAAAACCAAAGTGTGATGCGGGATTCTGACGGCTGCCTATACACTCGTCTCCAGCAAGTCGCCGTCAACCATGCCCGCTTCCTCACAACCCGCCGCTTCCAATGCCCCCCCCGACACGTCGACGAAGCTCCACCTCGATGGTGGCCTCATCTTCTTCCTTATCCTCACGCTCGGCGTCTTTGTCGCCGTCCATCACCACCTGGAGGCACAATTCGATTTCGGCATTTTCTATTACGCCGCACATATGCTGCTCGGCGGGTCGCGTCACGCTCTCTACAGCTTCGATGCCCAGCATCTCTTCCAAGCGCGCTTCCATCGCCCCCCCGACTCGCTCTTCCGCAACCCTCCGGTCGCACTGCTTCCATTCCTCCCGTTTTTTGCGCTTCCCTTGCTGGCAGCGTACGCGGCGTGGACCCTGGTATCTTTTGCCATCCTCTTTCTGAGCCTGAAAACACTCGAGCGCGAAACTCACGTCGAGTACGGTAATTGGCCATTGCTTCTGTCGCTGGTCTATGTGCCGGTCATGGGCTGCCTGCTTCACGGCCAGCTCTCAATCGTGATGCTCGCAGCCTTCGTCTACGCCTATGCGCTTTGGAAGAACGGCCGGCCGTTCCTCGGCGGCCTGGTCCTTTCCATCGCAACGCTCAAATTCCAACTCATCCTGGGGCTCGGGGCGGTTCTGTTGCTTAAAGGCAAGTGGAAAGAGCTGACTGGACTGGCCGTGGGCGGAGCCGCATTTGTCGTAATCTCTGCGGCCATCACCGGCGTTCCAGCGCTCCTCGCCTATCCGGCATTCGTCCTGCACAGCGATCTTCCCATCAACGAGTTGCCTCACATGGCCAATTGGCAGGGGCTTCTTTTCCTCCTCCATATGAATTGGCCGATCCTCCTCGGATCGATCTCAGCAATCACCATTCTGTGGGCTGCATGGACGTGGAAAGATCTCGACCGAGGAATCTGCGCCGCAACCCTTGCCGGAATGCTCGTGAGCTATCACCTCACTCCGCAAGACCTGACCCTGACCATCCTTCCTTTCTATCTCTGCGCGAAAACCGATATCGTGCCGGCCGCGCGGATCCCCCTCTTCGTCTTGATCACTCTCCTCGCCCTCCTTTTAATCGTAGTGATCGGCTTGCCCATCGCGACGCTGGCCGTTCCTCTCGCTGCGGCACTGTGGTGGGTGGGAAGAGACACGCTGGACCGCCCGCAACTCGACATGCCGGGCGCCGATCCCCGGCAAATCCCTGCCTGAATTCAGCAGCTCACTGTCATTCAACAGCCGTCGCAACTTCCGCGCGTATTATCATTGCCCCCATGCGCTTCCCTTCCCGGCTCGTCCTTCCTGCAATTCTGCTCACCGCTATTTGCTGCGTTCCCCCGGCTGCTCATGCGCAGGTCGACGAATTCCACACGCGTTTCAATTCCGTACTGACGCAGCACGGCATCGTCGGAGGCGGAGTTGCCATCGTTCACGCGCAGGATCCGGCAATGCAATTCTTCTTCGGCGAGGCTCGCCAGGGAATGCACCAACGCATCGATGCCGACACCGCCTACAACTGGGCTTCCATCACCAAGACCATGACCGCCATCGCCATTTTGCAATTGCGCGACCGAAAAAAGCTTTCGCTCGACGACCCTGCCGTGCGCTATGTACCGGAGCTTCGCCAGGTCCATGATGAGTACGGCCCCATCGATGACCTTACGATCCGCCAACTCCTCTCGCACAGCGCAGGCTTTCGCAATCCCACCTGGCCCTGGGACTGTGACGACCCGAAGAATTGCGATTGGCAACCATTTGAACCCACGGACTGGGCGCAAGTCGCCGCCATGCTGCCGTTCACCCACATCGCCTTTAAGCCGGGTTCCCGCTGGAGCTATTCCAATTTGGGATACGTCTTTCTAGGTCAGATCATCAAGCGTCTCAGCGGTGACGATTTCGAGGTCTATATCGACAAGAACATCCTCAAGCCGCTGGACATGTCATCCAGCTACTTTGACCGCGCCCCCTACTTTCTTGAACAACATGTCTCCGCCAGCTACATCCGGGCCGGCGACAAACTCACGCCGCAGCCCTTCAATTTCGATACAGGGATCACGACTTCAAACAGCGGCCTCAAAGCACCCATACCTGATATGGTGAAGTACCTCCGCTTCCTCATCGGCGATCCCGCCAATCCGCTCTACCCTGTCGTCCTTAAGCGCTCTTCTCTTGAAGAGGCGTGGACGGGCGTGATCCCGGTTGCCGATCCCGGCCAGCCTCCCACGCCTTACACGAAAGACGCGCCCATGATGGGCCTAGGATTCTTCGTCATGCAGATCAACGGGCATCGCTACATCTATCACGATGGCGATCAAGGCGGTTTCTCGGCTGAAATGTTGATCGACCCTGCTCGACACATTGCCAGCATTCTCACTGTCAACACAACAGATACCGGCGCTCCGTTGCCCGTCAGTGCGCTGCGCCCCGAATCCAACACGGAGCCGGATCCAGGCACCGATCTGCGCCTCACGCTGCGCCGTGATCTTGTTGACAAAGTCTTTCCCGCAAACTTTGCTTCGGGAGTTGCATCAGAGAAGTAGCCGTGCAGGCACCGCCATCCAAACGCCGCACCAGGCTTCTTACCCTTCAGCAGATATACTTGACTTTCCACGCTTCACTCACTCGCCGCATGACAGCACTGACATTCACGCTTGTGGTTGCAGCAATGGCTGCGCTCGCCGGCTTTCTTGGTGCGCTCACCGGCCTTGGCGGCGGTGTGGTCATCGTCCCGGCGCTCGCACTCGCACTGGGCGTCGACATCAAATACGCCATCGGTGCGTCGCTGGTTTCGGTCATCGCCACTTCCTCCGGTGCGGCCGCAGCCTACGTGCGCGAAGGTTACTCCAACATCCGCATTGGCATGTTTCTTGAAATCGCCACCACTCTCGGCGCGCTCGTTGGCGCCATCCTGGCCACGCGCATGACAACGCACGTCATCGCCATCGTCTTCGGCCTTGTTCTCATACAGGCCGCTTATCAATCGCTCTTCAAAGCTGAACTTCAGGCGAACGGCCCCACCCAATCCGACGGCCTTGCAACCAAACTGCATCTTGAGGCCAGCTATCCTGTCGGCGGCGAGATGAAGAAGTACGGAGTTCGCAACGTTCCTGCCGGATTCAGTCTGATGTTTGGAGCAGGCGCGCTCTCAGGCCTGCTTGGCATCGGTTCAGGCGCTTTAAAAGTGATTGCCATGGACCGCGTGATGAAGATCCCGTTTAAAGTGTCCACCACAACCAGCAATTTCATGATCGGCGTCACGGCCGCAGCCAGCGCAGGGGTCTATCTTAGTCGCGGCTACATCGATCCGCGCGTCGCCATGCCGGTAATGTTGGGTGTGCTGCTCGGCGCATACTTCGGGAGCAAGGTTTTAGTTCATGCGCAGGTCCGCACCCTGCGCATCGTCTTCGGCTGCGTCGTACTGGCACTTGCCGTTGAAATGATCGTCAGCGGCGCGCTGGGGAAAATTTAGTGATGGATGACAAGCGTCTCGAATCTATCATCGGCACTCTACTTCGCGTCGGTGTTCTTTTGGCCGCCAGCATCGTCTTTGTTGGCGGATTCGCTTACCTTGTTCAGAACCACGACAGCCTTGTCAGTTATCGCGTCTTCATGCCCAGCTTGCCCCAGGCGCGAACTCTCGCAGGCATCGTGCGATCAGCGGCCCGCTTCAACAGCGAAGGGCTCATCCAGTTTGGGCTTCTACTGCTTATAGCCACACCGGTCGCCCGGGTTGCACTCGCTCTGGTCGGATTTGCACTCGAACGAGATAGGCTCTACGCCGGCGTTAGTTTCATTGTGCTCGCGATTCTCGTTTACAGCCTGATGCACGCGACGTGATCGAATACCGGCAACTCAGGCCACATCTCCACCTTTGCCAATGTCCATACTCGGCGAAATCGGATTGCGCTCGTCGATATACTCGGCAATGCACTTGTCGAGAATCCCTTTCGCTTCCAGGATGAACTCCACCGCATCGCGCCCCGCGCCATACCCTCCCGCATTCGGCGTCACGTAATGCGCTTCGGCTTTCACCTGTGCCCGCGCATTCGCCACTGCCACCGCAAATCCGCATTCCCGCATCACCGGCAGGTCAATCACATCGTCGCCGACATATGCGATCTCCTCAAGCCTCACGCCTTCCTTCTGCATGATTTCTCGCACGGCATGCATCTTGAATGCCTGCCCCATGTAAACAAATTCAAGCTTCAAATCTCGCGATCGCGTCGCAACCGTTTCCGAGATTCGCTTGGTGATCACGCCACACTTCATTCCGCCCAATCGCGCCAGTGAGATTGCCGTCCCATCATGTGCGCTGTAGCCTTTGGCTTCCATCATCGTTGTCGAGTGAATTCCAAACCCAACCTGCCCCCTCTTTTCGGCAAGCCCCAGCGTCACATGTTCACTGCCGCCTGCCGGCGCCGGAACAAGCCAGATGGTACCATCGGTCAACACTCCATCCACATCAAAGAGAATGATTTTGATGCGGCGGGCGCGATCTTGCGCGGTCATTGTCATGCTTCAATTTTACTTGGAGGGATGCCGGCACCGGTCAGCGAGAATGATCTTATGGATCAGGAATCCCAGTCACCGCCCGAACTTCAGCCGGAAGATTACTACATGGAAGGATCCATTCTCGTCTTCACCGCGGCCTACCATCTCAAGCGTGGAAGCTGCTGCGGCTCGGGTTGCCGTCATTGCCCCTACCGTGGCACGGATCAGGACCGAAATCCTCTCGCTTGACAGACGCGTTTGGCCCATGGACCCGATTGCAGGATCATACGAGCTGCGGAATGCGATCGTGCGCCGGCTGCTCCAGAACAAAGAGCACCATCCGCGCAATATCCTCGGGCTCCATCGACCGACCAACTCCCATCAATTCCGGGGGCGGCACTTCCCATCGATCATGCAGCCCGATTCGTACCGAACCCGGCTCAATGCACGAGATTTGCACGTTCGTCTTGCTCAATTCCATGCGCAATGCCTCTGACAGGGCTTCAATTGCGTACTTGGTAGCCGCATATGCGCCCACAGTCGGCCGGACTTTCGGTCCCAAAACGCTGGACGTGTTCACCAGGTGGCCAAATCCCTGCTGTACAAAGTGCTGCAGAAACGTATAGGCAATGCGAAACGCGCCTTCTACATTCACACGCACCATGTTGCAGATTCGTTCAATATCGATCGTCTCAATCGTGCCTGCCTCAAGGAGGCCACCGTTGTTGAAACACACATCACAGCGGCCAAAGCTCTCCATTGCCGCGTCAAGCAACGTTTGCGGCATCGACTCCACGCGGAGATTCCCTGCAACAATTTCGCTGGGGCCGGGGAGCCGCGTGGCAAGTGATACCAGCCCTTCATTCGAAGGGGCATTCAACACGAGCGAGTAGCCCGCGCGCGACAAGGACCGCGCAATTGCGGAGCCAATGCCTCCGGTCGCGCCTGTAATCACTGCAACTTTGCTGGTTCGACTGTCCATGCTGCGCCTCGCAGACCTCAGAATATCCGCATTCTTGGGGCGAAACGCCTGTCTTCCGCCTGTATGTCCATTTCTAGATACTCAAAGCCGACCTTTCAGGTATAAGATGCGGCGAAGGCTCGGCATCCCTCACGGGGCCTGTCGTACGGTCAAAGCTTTTGCATTTTTTCAGCGCAGGAATTGTTCCCCCAATCCTCGTCGCACGACCCATAACCGCACTGCTTTAACCAAGGAGGGTGGCATGCATTTTCTGTGGTGGATTCTGGTAGGTCTGATTGCAGGCTGGGCAACCGGCAAAATAATGAAGGGTGGCGGGTACGGCTTCATTGTCGATGTCATTCTCGGCATCATCGGTGCAGTGGTAGGTGGATGGGTTGCCGGCATGCTCGGCATCTCGCCGGCCGGCGGTCTCATCTACACCATCCTGATTGCCATCGGGGGTGCCATCATTGTGGTGTTTCTCTTTCGCCTGATCACGGGCAAGCGCTAACATCCGTGGCACATGCGAGACTTGCAACACTCGCGCCCAATCTTTCCCCCCGCGGCGGCTAACGTGAACCGGGAGCCGGTGTGGCCGTCGCAGCGGGAAGCGCCTGAGGACTTGCAGGCGGGGCAGGTTCGCGCACCAGCATGGCGAAGCGGGGAAACGCAAAGCTGCCTCCCGCATCATCTACAACATTTAGCTGGCAGACATAAGGCCCGGGCTTCAACGCGCTCAACGGCACATCCAGCTCAACCGCCACCGCGTCGCGCCCGTCCACGTTGATCGCCTTCGCCTGCACCAACGGCGTTTCATATACCTTCACCGACCCTTGGATGACCTCGAGGCTGCTTAGCAGGTCAATTCCCGGCTTTGCGCCCTTGGCGTGATCATCCGGCAGTTTCTCGTGACCCGGATCGTAGACCTCGTACAGCAAATACAGGTGCTGGTCCTGGCGAAAGACATGGCTGATGTTCGGGACATATTCTTCACCTTCACGCACCAACGGGGTATTGTCCTTGCTCGGAGTTCGTTGCGAGGCAAGCACAATGGAACTCATTTTGAGAGGTACCTTCTTCATATCCGGCAAAGTAATGTCCGCTTCAAAAGATCCCATGCGCCCCGTTTCGTTCTCGCGCACGACGAACTTCAGGTGATACTTGCCCGGGGGCAGCCGGAAGCTTGTCGTGTACTCGATGTTGCGCTGTCGCGCCTGCTGCGAAGGGTCGAGGTTCAGCTTCACCGTTTGACGCACATTGCCAATCGGCCTCTTCACTTCGTCAATTACTTCGCCAATAATGTCCAGCGTCGCCTTGTCCTTGTCGCCACCTCTTACAAACGGAATTTGCGAACCAGGCACAATCAGCGAAACCGGCACATAGAATCGGTTGTCGTCCAGCCGGAAATACATCGCATCGAGATACAAGGCTACGTCAGTTGCGGGAAGATCGCTGGCCAGTTGCTCATCCAGTTCTCGCTCACGATCCTCGTGTCCCGAATGTTTGAAATCTGCCGGGGCATAGTAGCCGGGGCGATATTCGATCTTGACTCCGGGTCTGTTCACCTTGATCGTCAGCTTGCGATACTTCCCGTCGCGCGCCGGGTTCGAAGAATGGAACCCGACGGCGTAATACTCTGAATTGTCCCGCTGTACTTGCGCAAATGCAGGCGCAAAATCGTTCGAATCGAAGAATGCTTTCCCGCCCGTGTCAGAGCTGAGCGTTGCCATCACTTCCTGCGATGCAAAGTTCCCGTTCATATTGTTCATCAGCGCACCGCCATTAAAACCGCTCGAGCCGCGAAGGCTCCCGGTGGAGGCGTCTCCGAGAGGCGTAACCGCCTGCAATCCACGCGTATCTACGCTGTAAATCGCGAGGTTCGCCCGCACCGCGGCGTTGATGGCCGCGCGCAGCGATGCCTGATTCTCAATACCGTCTCGCGAAATGCCGCCTGAAAAATAGAGCAGCGATTTCTTCTCTGATACCTTTTCCAGCGACTTCGAAATGGCTCGTAGCGCGAAGAGCTCGCGATCCGTATTGACGTCGTTGTATTCGCTCTCATCGGGAGTGTAACCGGTCGTGTCTTCCACCTGGTTTGAATTGCTCGTCGCGCCCTGTGCGAATCCCTGCCCCTCAGTGCCGTTGTATGCGCCCACCTTGCTGATGAGGGCGTCCTTGTTTGCAGTAAAATCCTGATCCACGGTCAGCGTATCGCCCAGCGAAACCAGCGCCACCAGGTCGGCCGGCGCCATCTTCGTGCGTAAGAACGTCTGCGCGGCCTGCACGCTGCGATCCAGGTCCTCAGGCTGCATCGAGGTCAGATCGAAAAACATGACAATGAGCCGATGGTTCAGAAGATCTTCCGGCTTGGCAACAACGACAGCTTTCTGGCCAGATCCCCCCATGCTTCCCGCCAGCCCGCTGATTGTTGCCTCATTCAGCGGCTTTGCCATTTCCACGCTCTGGTAATCGAATGCCGAGATCTGCTGCTGCGTGCCATTTTCATATACAGTGAAGTCGCTTTGCTTCAGTCCCTTCACGAATGCGCCGGACTTGGCATCGCGCACCACCACGTTGGTCAATACCAGGTCGTTGTTGATCTTCACCACGAACCCTGTGTCAGGCTGGCCGGCTGCTTGTCCAGCAGGTGGGGGAACATCCTGTGCAAATGACGGCGATGCGCCCTGACCGGCAAGTGCCAGCGCCATACCCACCCCGATCCATCGCTGCAGCACGCTTCCCTTCATCTCACTCCATCCATTCTGTACACGCGCCCCTCGCTCATACGGTTCACGGCTAGAACCTGAATCTCGCTGTGAACTGAAATGATCGCATCGCGCCGACGGACGTCACCTGCCCGAACGTGGGCGAGGCAACGTTGGTATCGACACCCGAGTACTGCACCGTGTTGAACGCGTTGCTCAGCGTCGCACGAATCTCCATGCTGCGCGTCTCACCGAGACCCGCCGTCTTTGAGAGCGCAAGCGTGTTCTGCACCGCCCCCGGACCCTCGATAAAGTTGCGGGGCGCATTTCCAAAAGTCCCGCACGGAAACTGCGGGTTGGCAGCCGGTTCAGAAAATGCTGCAGGGTTAAACCACTGTTTCAAGGACCCGGAACCTTGCGTGACTGGCACGCCCGTCAGGTTTGGCCGAAAAGTTCCGCCGGTGCCGCAAGCCACGCTGATCACTTCGGCGGAATAGGAAGGTGAAAGCGGCTCGCCCGTTGCGAATGTGAAGCTTCCTGAAAGCGACAATCCCTCAAGAACATGCGAAACAACTCCCGATGTCAGCCACCGCTTATCCTGACCAAAAGGCAGCTCATATAAATAGGTTCCGCTCACCTTGTGCCGCACGTCGAGGCTAGAGTTTCCCTCTTCCGAGCGAATGTCCTCCCAGTTCTGCGCCCCAACACCGCCCACGCTGCCCAGCGCGCCGGCATCATCGATCGAGTGTGAATACTGGTAGTTTGCTCCCACGGCGATCCCTTTGGTCAGGCGCTTGTTCACACGCAACGTGCCAGCATTAAACCGGGAGGTCGCTGCTCCCTGCTCATAACGAAAGAGCAGATTGCTCGGGTTCGTCGCGGCCGTTGCAAGATTGATCGCGCGCGGTGCGGTCACGATATCGAGGTTGCTGCCCTTGGTGCCGTTGTAGCCCACGTTGACAACGATGCCCCAGGGCAGCGTCCTTTGAATGTCGAGATTCCAAGCCTGCAAATTGGGCAATTGGAAGTGCGGATCCACAGCATAATTGCCAATCGGCGAAGGAGTCGGGAATCCAGAACCCAGCGTGAAGCACTCTACGGTCGCGTTTCGCGCGCATGCCGACGTCGGCGTTCCATTCGAGGTGGCTTCCTGATTCGTCTGCTCGTTGGCAAAGGGAGGTTGATGGGCCATCGTGGTCGCGAAAGTGGCGTAGGCGCCCACGGTGTAGTTCATCCCATAGCCACCGCGCACCACGGTTTGCTTCATCTTCGGGACACGCCATGCAAATCCCAGACGAGGAGCAAACGCCGTGTGATACGGATCGACCAGCCCCGCCGGCAGCCCGGCCTGTCCCGACTGGATCGCCGTTTCGCTGGTGAAGCCGCCAGACGGATTTGTCGCCACTTCTCCCAGGTGCCCGTACTTCTCCGTATAGGGTGTGTAAAATTCGTAGCGAACCCCGTAGTTCAATGTCAGGCTGGGCAGCGCACGCCAATCGTCCAAGGCATAGAGGTCGTACACGTTGTCGCGCAAATAGCTCTTGCTCGTCACAGAATCGAGCGTCGTCTCCTGCGGCAAACCCAGCAGAAAATCGGCGATCGGCGAGCCTGTCGTCTGGTCCCCGGCGGCATCTTCAGTAAAAAGCCCTGAAAACGTAAAACTGCCGGTTGCGTTGGAACCCGCCAGAAAATTCCTGTGCACGCGCCGATAGTCTCCGCCAAAGCGCAAATTGTGTTTGCCGTGAATCCAGCTCAGCGTCTCTGAAAGCGAAATGGTCTGCGCCAGCGAAAAGCTAGGCTGTTGCTCGCTGAGGCCTTGAATGTTGCTAAGTTCAATATTCGGCAGCCCGTAGTTAATGGGCGTGGCCGTCAGCGAGTCTCCGCTGGGCACAGGGATTCCAAGTTGATCGGCGATATCGTTCTGATTTGTAAAAAAGTTCGTCGTCCGGCTGTTGCTGTAGTTCCAGCTCGCATTGAAGATACTTGTAACCTTCTTATAGCCAATCGTGTAGCCCGCCTGAACTGAGTCCGAGTCCGAAGCACTCTTGCCCCCGAGCTGCGGAAAAATGTTCACGTTATCCTGCGCAGTGTGTGACCAGTTGTAGTTGGCGTTGACACTCTGCCGCAAGCCCTGGTTCTGCTGCGAGCGGCGTCCGCCCCCACCACCGCCTCCGCCGCCCCGCATTCCAAATCCACCAAAGGGCGAAGCATTTGCGCCGATACTGCGCATATAGCGGATGCCGGCTTGTGTCGTATTCGATTGCTGCGTTGAAAGAAGGTGATAATTCTGGACCGTTCCCGGCAAATTTGGTTCCGGGAAGTAAGCCAAAAGCGCTTTTGCCTGGGAGACGATGTCGCCCGAAGGAATCACGTTCGGCGTTCCATTGGAAACAAATTGCTGCAGCGTCGCCGGGTTGTAGATCGACGGCTCGCCACTCGCTGAAAAGTCCCCCACACGTTCGGCATCCGTGGGCACCGTCGCGTATTCATCCAACGGTGACGAACTGCGCGTCCCGGATAACGTGAAAAACATTGTGTCCTTGCCGCTCGGTTTGGTCAGGTGCGGAATGTAGGGTGCAGTAATCAACGTCAGGCCAAACCGGTTTGAACCCGAAGCAGGCTGGAACTGCGGTTGACCGCGCAGGCTGAAGGGCTCGGCATTGAGAGCCGAGTTGCTTCCGAACCAGAAGATCGCGCCGTGCGGCTGCCCCGGATTAAAGTTCCTGAAATTCCGTCCGCCGCCTCGGCCGCCGAAACCGCCGAGACCCCCAAGCCCATCGCCAAACCCACCGCCGCCAGGACCTCCCATAAGAATGCCAGCAGGTGCTCCGCCGCCGCCATTCAGTACCATTACGCCGCCCTGTCCGGCCTCGCCCTGACCAGGGTTCTGTAGCCGCATGGTTTCCATCGCATCGCGAATACGATCCACATCCACGCCTGCAAGAGGGCTTACAGCCCCGGCTTGTCCGCTGATCGCAACCGAGTCTGACCCGAAGTCCGAGTTCCCTGCAGCCGACGGCAATGCAGCCCCCGGCGTTCCGTTCGCGCCCGCCTGCGTCTCGGTATCTCCGGCAAGCGCGTTCATAAGATTCAGGCTCTGCGCGCCGTTGCCGGCCAGTTGTTTTACGATCTGTGCCGCCTGGTTCGCTTGCGCATTCTGCTGTTGTTCCTGCTGCACCACGCGCGAAGCCAGTTGCAGCTCGAAATTCAGCGTTTGATCGTGACCCGTCGCGTTCAGTAGCGCTTCCTGCGAGCCTTGCGCAAAAGCGGCGAACTGCGTCCGGATGACATAGCGCCCGTTCAGGGGAATCGTCAGCGACCACGCACCGCTGATATCAGTTGTTGTGGAATATCGCTTTCCGGTCAGGGTATTTTGCGCTGTTACCGTCACACCCGGCAGAGGAATGGCCCCACTCTTTACAACGCCATGGAGATGCCCACCCACCGCTTCTGCTGTTTCCGGAGCTTGGGATGTTGTCGCTTGTGCATTTGCAGTAGCGGGATTATCGGTCGCTGCCGCAGTTGGTGCCGGAGCCTGGGCAAGCGCGATCACGCCGCTGAAGGCCACACCTGCCGCGACAATCCATTGGACGACTGTCTGTTGCATGCATTCTCCGGGGCTGCGAGCCAGTATTCAATCAGACGTTTCACTTCCAATGAAGGTTTACGGGGAAGGTACTTGCTAATTGCATAGTAACCAAGCCAATCCGTCCCTCTGCCGAATTCGAGACCCACCCAAGCGGACCGCGACAGCCCAATCGCGGCTCTATTAGTGCAACTAAAGTTGCAGATACGCCGATTCTGCTTGCATTCGCATTTGGGCCATGTTAACTCTTGGGTCAATAACTCCCTGGTAGCTACCGTGAGAGTAACCCCGGGAGCCGAAAGGCGGGGCCTTCCCATGATGAAGATTGGCACAACGATTCGTGCGTTCAGGCTCCAGAAGGGCCTGTCGCAAGGCGACATTGAAAAGAAAACGGGACTCTTGCGCTGCTATCTCTCGCGCGTCGAAAACGGCCATACTATTCCATCACTCGACACTTTGTCCAAGATCGCCGTGGCTCTCGATCTGCCCATCGCACAGTTCTTTTCTGAGGATTCTGTCGGCAGACAACTCAACACGCAGCGCCTTTCCGACGACGAATTGCGGTTCCTCACCCAGATCCGCCGCTATTCGACAAATCTGAACGACAGCGATCGCAAGCTTCTGCTTGCCATGGTCAAGAAGTTCGCAACGACCGCAGTTCGCTGATTTCGAACCAGGCGCATCTTTCAGGTCATTCCCTGCACTCAGTGCTTGCGTTCAGCAAGCTCTCGCAGTTCTGAGCCCGCCATCAGAAACGCGCCCACCCCGAACACATAGCTCGTCTGTGGCTTGTAGGAGTCGGGTCCCCCGCCGATCGGTTGAATGCTGCCCAACCGTCCGTCCGCATAGATGTGCGAAACCAGTCCTGCCCACCCGCGCTCAACCACGGGGAGATACGTCGCCCGATCCAGCACACCACGGTCGATTCCCCATGCCATCGCATAGACAAAGAATGCCGACCCTGACACCTCCGGCAATGGATACGATTCCCCATTCAGCAATCCCGGGCCCCACAGCCCATCGCTGCGCTGGACCGCCTTCAATGCCGATGCCATTTGCCGAAATTGCTCGACATATTTCGCCCGGCTCGGAAAGTCCTTGGGCATTTCGTCCAGCACCTCGGTGAGCCCCGCAATCACCCAGCCGTTGCCGCGCGACCAGAAGATTCTCTTCCCATTGGTTTCGTGTTTATCCAGGTAGCTCGCATCGCGCGCATACAGGTGCTCCTCGGGCGCATAGAGAAGTTTCGATGTTGCCCACCATCCCTTGTCCATGCGATCGAGATATTTCTTGTCGCCCGTGATGCTCGCCAGGTCCGCCAACACAGGCGGCGCCATAAAAAGCGAGTCGCACCACCACCAGAGTGGCGAACTCGGCTGTTTCCATGGCGGACAGCTCTCCGAACACACGTCAGGCAGCGCAATCCAGCGATCCATCTCCTTCTTCGTGGGCTCCAGCATCTTTGCCTCGTGCGTCTCTCGGTAAAGATCGAGATACATCGTGCCGATCGCTTGGTCGTCGGCGTGTGTCTGCCGCGACCCTAACTGCCAGTCATACTTCTTGCCCACCGCCATCATCGCGTCGCGATATCGGTCATCATGCAATGTTGCGGAGGCCGTGACGTATCCACGGTACAGTGCGGCAAATGTCCAGTCCTGGCTGAAATTCTGCTGCGAATGTCCAAGTTCCCAGTCGCCCACTTTTCGCATCGCGTCCGCAACGGCCTCCGGCGTCATCGCCGGCGAAAGATCGGTCGCGAGAGGTCCCGCTACATCCGGCGTGTCTCCAGAGGCGAAGGACCGGTCCCGATGGCCCGGCGTCTGACTGCTTAACAGCACTGTGGCAACACACAGCATCAAAACTGTGGATCCAATGCAGCGAAAATTGCTCTTCATCAATTTGTCTTCCATCTGCGCGGCTTGGCCGCGGCCGCCCCAGAATAAATGCCGCGCGCGCCATCGGACAGGAGGGGCGGCATCGACGTCCCGCCAACGGGGACACGCGCCTGCGACCTCTCGCTAACTTCGCAATAGTTCCAGAACAGTCCGGTTAAAACGTCGTTACCGAGATGGAAGAGCGGCTCGAGCCCGTGGCCGCCCGCCAACAGCGCCTGCTCTTCGTGTGCCTCCAGCGGCTTGTAGTTCTGCGCCACATCCATCGCGAGCCGGAAATATTTCTCTTCCCCCGGAGGAATCGCCGCGGCGATCGGATGCCCCAGCGTCCAGCGCAATCCCAGCGACGCCTCATCCGGAAACCCTGCCGGCTGATACCAGCATTTCGGCTCAAGATGGTTCTGTTTCTGATCCGCGGGCCACACCGTCTTCGCCATGCTCTTCAAACAGAGGATCCCCACATTCTTCTCCTGCGCCTTTTTCAGAATCTGCGGACCGAACCCCGCCTGGCTCACCAGCACCCAGTTCAGCGGAAACAGAATCGTGTCGAAGTTGTAGCGATCCAGCGCGGCCACCGCGGTCTCGGCGGAATGCACGCTGAAGCCGAAGTAGCGAATCTTGCCTTCCTTCCTTGCCGCTTCCATCGTTTCGATGGCGCCGCCAGGCCCAAGCACTTTGTCCAAATCGGTCATCTTCATCAGCGCATGGAACTGGTACAGATCCACATGATCCGTCTTCAGGAGGCGCAGCGACTCTTCCAGGTCCTTCCGCGAATCCTCTTTCATCCGGTCGTCCGTTTTGCAGGCCAGAAAGCAATCCTTGCGATACGGTGCCAGCGCTGGACCCAGCCGTTCCTGCGCATTGCAGTAGCTCGGCGCCACGTCAAAGTAATTCACTCCGCGATCCACCGCCTTGGCGACAATGTTTGAAGCTTCGCCGGTCGTCTCATTCATCACCACGATCCCGCCGAAGTCCACAATTGACAGATGCTCGCCTGTTCTGCCCAGCGCACGCCGAGGGATCGGATTGAACGGCGTCTTCGCGGACGACCACCG
>Ga0210385_10000191_pt1 | contig 58356 bp, 57 predicted proteins | sample IncBWH26OmetaG_FD_160107 | JGI IMG/M metagenome (GOLD analysis project Ga0210385, IMG submission 160107) | Forest soil microbial communities from Barre Woods Harvard Forest LTER site, Petersham, Massachusetts, United States - Inc-BW-H-26-O ... | reverse complement strand
TGTCCGTTCGATGAAAACGGCTGGCGCCATCCCGGCAAGGCGCGTCCACAGCACCGTCCGGAATGCGTCCGAAACGGGAGCCTCCAGATTGCGTGGAGTGTGCGACGACCGGTCTGAATCACGAGATGAAGGCTATTCCCGACGTGCATGGCTGGCAGTCGCTCGTGGGATTCGGATGCGCAGAATGTGACTCGAACCGGAGGGGAAAGGAATGATCATTCGTGTTTGGCGCGGCCGCACCGCTATCGCGGATGCCGGCAATTATGAGCGGTTTCTACGGGAAATGGCGTACCCCGACTACGGCGAGGTGCCGGGAAATCGAGGCTGGATACTGCTCCGGCGTCCCGTATCGGAAACAGTCGAATTCATGTTCGTGTCGTTCTGGGATTCAATGGATGCTCTGGAGAAGTACACCGCTGGTGACCCCGAACAGCCCAAGTACTACCCAGAGGATCAGGCCGCTCTAATCGAGTTGCCGAAGGGAGTGGAGCACTATCAACTCATTGACCTGCAGGCGCGCTGGAAAAATAGCCTCTCAGATGGCCCGTAAGCCTTACGAAGCTGAGGCTTCGGAGTTTCTGGATGCAGCGGGCGTCGAGTCTGTTTCCAGTGAACGTCGGCATCAAGTTTGGGTTCTATCAGTCGACTGCGGCGATCGCTCTCTCGCAGCCTTTATGTAGCCTCGGCGACTCCAAAACGCCCGGATGGATGTGCTAACAGGGCAGGGGCGATACAGTGACCTCGGGAGAGCTGATGATCCAGTGGAGTCATCTTGATCGATCACTCCAGTGATTGACTGGACCGACAAACCTCGAAAATATATCCACTGGCGTACACCATCCTCAACCCGGAGCCAGCCACAATGAGGACCGTCAAGATCTACGCGACAGAAGTCGAAGCCAACCTTGCCAAGATTGCACTGGCCGCGGCCGACGTGCCCTCCATGGTCGTCGGTGTGGGTGCAGAGATGGAAGGCGGAGGATCGGGCGTTCAGTTGCTCGTTCCGGAAGACTGCCTCGAAGCGGCGCGGTCCCTGATCGAACGGTTATAGGGCGATGCCGCCTAGCAGATGGAGATCTGTTATTCGAAAGCAAATCTAGCTGATGATAGGCGGGCACCTAATGAATCTCGGGAGATCACGCTCGAACCATGGGCAACCGCACTCGCAGCGCATCGCGTACATGTGCAGTGCGGTGACGGCACCCCACTTCTCTTCGTAGACTTCCATCCCGTTGGCGGTTGCGTTTCGCGGTAGCGCAACTTCCAGAGCTGCTGGTGGGCCGCGTGGAGGCCACTTGTCTGGGTATGCGGCCCGTTGTTTCACAACCATCCCTCACATGTTTGAGTGGCTGCCCGTTCGGGGGGCGAGCCGTCCGTGGCGAACAGCACCTGGTCCTCCGTGACCGCCCCGAACAACTGAAATTTCACCCGCCTTCTCAGGATCCCCGGCCATGCCAGGCCCGGATCCCAACGCTGCGCTGTAGATTGAGCCCCCAAGCGCTCGCGGTCTGTACGCTTCCGTACACAGCTGAGGGCCACCGCGGGGCGCTCACAGCCAGTCAGCTCCGTCCATCCCCGCGCCGCGTGAAGGTCCGCGTGTACTGCGCTCTACCCGCACCGTAGCATTCACAGGAAGCCGCCTCGAGCCCCCGACGGTCGAGGATGCGGATTTCCCCGCGTACATACTGAATTAGGCGGCGGCGGCGCAGGCCGCCGGCGGCAATAGTAATCGCGCTGCGGCGCACACCGAGCATGTCGGCGAGAAACTCGTGCGTGAGGCAGAAATGATCAGCGGCCGCCCGGTCGTGGGTCGTTAACAACCACCGGGACAATCGAGCCTCCACGTCGTGGAAGCGGGCGCAAGCCGTGCTTTGAGAAAGCTCGGCAATCCATACATAAAGGTATCGATTGAGCGAGCGCGCCAAGTAAGGATTCTCGCGCAATTCCCCAGCGAGCTCCTGTTTACTCATGCGCAAAGCAATACCTGACCCCTGCACCACGGCCCGCTGGGGTGCCGTATTGACCCCTAGTAGCAGAGTCGCGCCGAGCATCCCTTCGCTACCGACCAGACCGAGTTCCAGTGGTCTGTGGTCACCGACCTTCGTTACTAGCGAGATGAAACCCGAAAGCGGGAAATAGACGTGCCGTAGGGGCTCATCCGTTTCACACAGAGTAGCCCCCACGACCAGATCGACAGATTCACATCGTGCCAGCGTCCGATGCCGATCTATGCGTGGCAATTCATTGAGCAGGTGATTGACGCCATTCCCCTCCATCGTGGCTGACACTCGAGCCTCCTGTGTCAACAAAACGGCACTCGCCCCCAAGAGGCGTCCTGCGCCTCGGGAGCTTTGCAGTCTGGGGGTCGGCTCGCAATCGCGTCTGTTCGCTACCCCACACCTTCGGCTAACGAATGGACGTTCGCGCTCAGCCGGGAATCCGAGGGCCCGTGCTTACGGAACTCGGCGCGAGATACGGGAGCAGCCGGTCAGTCTCCTTCTTTACTACCGCGTAGCACTCGCAACTGAGCCGTTCAAGTTTGCCGCGATCCAATACAGTGATTCGTCCGCGCGCATACTCGATCACGCCTTGGTTCTGGAGGGCTCCCGCCGCCTCAGTGACGCCTTCGCGACGTACGCCGAGCATGTTGGCAATCAGCTCCTGAGTCATGTTCAGCTTGTTGCTCGGCAGTCGGTCCAGCGACAACAGGAGCCAGCGACACAACTGCTGCTCGATGGAGTGGTGGCGGTTGCAGACTGCGGTCTGGGCCATCTGTGTGATGAGGGACTGCGTATAGCGAAGCATCAGCAAGAGCATCTCGCCGTGACGATGGAATTCATCCTTGAGTCGCTGTCCTTGTAGTCGAAACGCTTGGCCGGCGCTTTGCACGACAGCGCGACTCGGCGTGCTTTCACCACCCATGAACAGCGCAATCCCGATGAGGCCCTCGTTGCCGACCACGGATATCTCCGCCGACGCTCCACTTTCCATGACGTAAAGCAGAGAGACAATTGAGTCGGTCGGAAAATAGACGTGCCCTAACGCAGCGCCCGACTCATACAAAACCTGGCCGAGCTCAAGCGTCACCGGCTCAAGATGAGGGTAGAGGCGACCCTTCACTTGCTCCGGCAGAGCGGCCAGTAGGCGATTTTGCTGCGCATCCAGCATCTGAAGCATGTCGGGTTTTTTGCAACGGCGAGGGATGATTCCCGATTCTCGGCTACAGGATACCGCAATGGTGAGTCGACTGGGTACGGCAGCGAACAGACCGCCGCCATTACCGCGCGCACTCTACGTGCCAGCATTCAGGAGATTTTATGAAATGCATTCAAGCAGCCAGCACGGCGCTAATCGGGTTGGTCGTTCTATCTGGCGGCTGCGCCTCCACTCCCCTCGCGCCCAGTACCGAAATGACCAGGGCGCAGTCGGCGATCGACCAGGCCGATCATGCGGGCGCTCGCGAGTACGCTACCGATAGTCTCAATTCCAGTCAGCAGAAGATGGCTCAGGGCCAGGCGGCTGCCGCAAAGGGTGAAAGGGCACAATCAGAGCAGCTATTCGAGGAATCCTATGCGGACGCGCATCTGGCGCAAATCAGCGCCGAGAGCGCGAAGTCAGCGAAGGATGCGGCAGATGTCGATAAGGGTATCGCCACGTTGCAGAATGAAGCCGGCCACGCCACATCCCCATGAATTCGCACTCAGTTTGTTCGGAGACTTTTCGTATGAAAGCACCATTTCCTCGCACTCTCGGCGCGACTACAGTTGCCGCGGCCGTGTTATTGGCCCTGGCAGCGTGCGCGACGACCCATCAATCCAACGCGATGCTGGAGCAAGCGCGCGCAGCTGTCGCTAGTGCACAGACAAATACTCAAGTGGCTGGCGAATCGAAGGTCGATCTTACGACCGCTCAGGAAGCCCTGGCTCGGGGCGATGCTTTGCTGAGTGCAGGCAAGCCCGCTGAGGACGTCGATCACGAAGCGTACGTGGCCGAGCGGTTCGCTCTGGCGGCGCAGAAGGGCGCCGCACTCGAGGCGTCGCGAAAAGCAATTGCAGACGCAAACAATCGCCGCAATACCGTGCTGCTAGCGGCACGGGAGGATGAAGCTGCGCGCGCCAACCAGAAGTCGCGGGATCTCGAGGCCGCTCTGGCCGATCTGAAGGCGAGCAAGACCGACCGTGGACTCGTGATCACTTTGAGCGACGTTTTTTTCGAAACCGGTCGTGATGACCTTAAGTCAGGAGCACGTCCGACCCTGGATAAGCTCAATACTTTTCTCCAAGAGTATCCGACGCGCAGGGTTCAGATTGAGGGCTTCACTGACAATGTCGGTAGCGATGATTACAACCAGGGGCTTTCCGAGCGTCGCGCGAATTCGGTTCGCGATGCGCTGACCAGCATGGGGATCTCGAGTGATCGGATTCTGACGAGGGGACTCGGTAAGAGTTCGCCCGTTGCCGGCAACGACACCTCTGCAGGGCGACAACAGAATCGGCGAGTTGAGGTGGTTATTCTGGACGAAGGCGTGGCGCGCACCGCTTCGGCGGAGCGTCCGTGAAGCGCACGGTCGTCGAGGCCAAATGCCCGTGCCCAATGACGTTTAGGCTGAGGCGCGTGAGACGCACGCGCAGCGGCGATAGCGCCAATGTCGGTGCGGCGAGTCAGTTATTTGCAGTCATTCGAGGAGTCACGACGTGACAATCATTGCTTGGATCGTTCTGGGTCTGATCGCTGGTTTCATCGCCAGCAAGATGGTCAACAACTCGGGAGACGGTGTCGTTTTGGACATTGGTCTTGGTGTGGTCGGTGCCATTGTTGGCGGCTGGCTCTTCAATACCTTTGGAATGGCCGGGGTCTCCGGACTGAACCTCTACAGCTTGCTGGTCGCTGTACTCGGTGCCGTGGTAGTCCTGTTTGTCTATCACGCGCTCATACGCTCACGAGTCAGTCTTTAGCGGTCGCAGAGACGGCGCGCAGAAAGATGGCAAGAGAGAGCCAGTTGGCGCCGTCCGACCGAGTGCGGCCCGGCGGCTTTATCGCCGGGCCGCTGACCTACACAGAGGGCGCAGGAGTAAATGTTCTGGTCGAGGAACTCCTGCGTCAGGGACATGATGATTTCGCGGTACCGGCCAGTCCGCGTGTCAGACCAACCGAGGCGGCTTCTAGGCTGTATTAGCCGACCGTCTTGCCGCTGACCTGCAGCGCGCCTTCGCCAAACTCGCCGCCGACGCCGCCCTTGGCGACGCGGGGGAAACACCAGCAGACTGGGCATGGCGCCACCAGAGTCGGCAACTGAATCGCGCCGCGCCAAAAGCCATCGCGCGCCTCGCGCATATTGCAAGCGAAGGCGAGAGGTGTCGTGCAAGAATGTTTATTCTCCCCGTGCGCCGCGCACACTCGATATAAGGCACATACTCTGCGACCTCAGCCGCGTGCGAGCTGAGTTGGCCGGCGAATTCTCACTGGCTATACGTCGAGGTTTAATTTATGGATCGATTAAAGAGCGTTCCTGCTGCCGAAGCGGCCCGGAACACAAATACGGTACCCACGAAGAACATCGTCGACACGATGATCGACGCGGGACATTTCTCGACCTTCGCTGGCGCAATCTCTGCAGCGGGTTTGACTGCTGAGCTGGCCGGCAAAGGCCCATTCACGGTTTTCGCGCCGACCGATGAGGCCTTCAAGAAGCTTCCCGCGGGCGCCTACGACAACCTGCTCAAAGACGCCAGCAAGCTCAAGGCGATTCTGAACTACCACGTCGTGTCGGGCTACTTCATGGCCAGGGACCTGAAGTCGGGCGAAACCGCCACGGCACAGGGCACTCCGCTGACGGTAGTCGTGTCCTCGTCGGACGTGCGCGTGAATGAGGCTCGTATCAGCAAGGCGGATATCGTTGCTGCGAACGGCATCGTGCACGCTATCGATGCGGTCATGTTGCCCAAGAACTGGCAATTGCTGGCGGCCGCAGCTTGAGGATCGCCTTTAGCACCGGGACTTGTGCGTAGTGGAAGGCCCCGTTTGGCGGGGCCTTTCTTTTTATCGAACCTGGCTATGCATCTGAGTATGCCCGGTCTGTAGAAGCGATTGCGGCGATCGAGAGATTGGCGTGCACAAGAAAGTGCGGTGCCTTTGTACTCGGGCATCTAAGCCTGGCGAGGGGCCGGCGGATTGGGGGGTGATACGGTCAATCGGATAAACGCCCGCGATCTCAGGCGTGAGAGTTTGTGGATTGTGGGGCATTTTGGTGCCGCGGTAATTCAAGTATAAAAACGCATCCTGTACCCGGTACATCGCGTACCTGGAGAGCGCCTCCATTGGCCTCGATACTGCGGCGGCAAATTGCCAGTCCCAGCCCGAGACCAGATCTATCATCGCCGCTCTGTGTGAACGGGACGGACAGGCCGTTCGCAAACCCAGGCGGAAGACCGCCGCAGTGATCCTTGACTTCAATGAGAATGCGCTCTCCGACAGCATGGACACTCAGTAAGACGCTCGTGGCAGGCTTTGTGAACTTGAACGCGTTCTGCAGCAAATTGCCAAGTGCTGACAGAAGCATGTCCCGATCCGCATCGACGGACAGTGTGTGATCAACGTCGGCGACCGTAAAATGGCACCCTCGGGCTTGTGCCTCCAAGGACGCCGAGATTTCGATTTCGGCGACGAACTGGGCGAGGGAAAGCATCTGATGGCGCGGCGGCAAACCAGCCGTCACCCGCACCTCAGCGAGCGATCGATCGATGAGACTGCGCAGTCCAATTAAGGAACGATCGAGTACGGCCCCAGTCGCTCCGTTTAGGCCCACGTTTCCAGTTTTAAGCGCGGCAACGGCCAGGGTGGCGGTTTGAACGAGGTTGCGCAGCTCATGTGCAAGGACCCCCAACCGTTCATTCATGGCCTTGGCATCTTGCTGCTCAACGACCGCGTTGTGCTGATAGGCATACTCGGTCATCGCATCGGCGATGCCATTATCCAGGCAGCGGTTGAGCGTCCGAAACTCATCGGTTGCGATGGGGAGGCCGCGTTCGACCGCCAGATCTGTGATGGCCTGGCACAAGTCGCCATAGTCATGAACAACCTGATCGACGCTGAAACCGTGCGACAGCAACTCGCGCCCATGCAACGCCGCGCCGGCGCCAATCTCTGAAAACGCGGGGGTGGCGCCCCCGGCAGGCCCGGAAACCGCGCGACTGCGCATCGGTTCAGAGGTTTGCTCGACCTTGAGTGTCTTAATCAATTGGTCGAGGAACAGCGGTACTCCGTGCGTGACTTCAGCATCGGTCACTTTTGGAGAGCGTCTTCCTGCGACCTTGGAGCGGCACCGATCGATCAGCTCGGTGCGATGAAGAGTCAGAAATTCGTGTAGCACGGGTTTACCCTATTCTCCGTTCCGCCGTCGCGAGTGTGGCTCCGCGGACATCGGCTGTGCTGGCGCATGGGCCGCCTGCGTCGCGTCGCTGTCTGGTGACGCATCACGCCAAATCGCTGTGACCTGCAGGGCGAGCAAACAAAGTATCCAAAGCGCGAGCACGATCGCGCGTAGCGCGAGGCGTGGACGAGCTATCAACTCCGCGCGCACCGTTCTAATGGGCCCGCGCGTTAGAGTGGCCGGGTGGGGCAGTAAAGCAACCAAGTGATTTGCTACCACTCCCGGCTCGAGTAAGGGAATGGTTAGCACGGCGAGGAGCGACGCCAATTTCCGAACCGCAGCCTCCGCGGGCAACCCGGCCAAGGTGGACGCCTCCTGCCAAGGGTCGAGATTTAAGCGCCCGAGCACAGATACGACTCGTAACGTCAGCCCATTGCCATCTTCACCGATTGGGGCGAATAGAAAGGCATCAAACTCGGATCCGAGACCAAGACGCGAAGCAGGTGGGTTCATAGGTCTGGATTCTGCGTTTTCCCTGACGGGAGCGGGCCTTCACGCGCTTCAAGTGTCATCGGACGCGGATGACCTGTCCGTGCGCTGCCGCACTGAGCCCGGGAGTGTCCCCCACGGATCGACAGCCGCGGCCGCTAGCCATAATCGCGAGGTCGCCAGGCGGAGGTGCCGCCACGCGAAGGGAAATACACGTTTCTACAGAATTGGGCAATGCGAGCGCCTTGCGAGAGGGGCCTGCGAGAGTTACCCGATCGCTGTAACCGCTCAGTAACCAGCAGACAGCCTCTGCGAACTGACCAGAAGCTGCACTCTTAAGGCCTTGCGCGGTTATCAATCTCGAATCGAAGTTTGCCGATCGTGTACCGAGCTGACTCGGGGAGGCGATCGCTCCGTCGCGGTCGGCGTTGCCCTATTTTGACGCGTGGTGAAATGTACGTTAGCGTACAGAGCAGCGCGGAAGGCTTACACTCACTCCGCGTGTCGCGTTAGCGTGGCGCTGCCATGATTGAGAGTTCCTACCCGAAGCAAAATCACATTCTGGGGGCGTTGCCGCAGCAGGAACGCGAGCGGCTATTTCCGCATCTGAAGCTCGTACCACTGTCTCTCGGTAAGGTCGTGTACGAGTCCGGAGATAAGCTCGACCACGTCTACTTCCCGACAGACTCCATCGTTTCCCTTCTTTACGTGCTCAAGGATGGCGCCTCTGCGGAGATCGCAGTCGTGGGAAATGAAGGCGCGATCGGCGTCGCACTCTTCATGGGCGGTGAAACCACGACGAACCGCGCAATCGTTCAAAGCGCCGGCGCTGCATACCGGCTAACCGGCGCGCGCCTCAAGGAAGAGTTCGACCGTCATGGCGAGATGTTGCACATTTTGCTGCGATACACACAGGCGTTGATCACCCAGATGGCACAAACCGCGGTGTGTAACCGACACCACTCGCTGGACCAACAACTGTGCCGCTGGCTGCTGCTATCGCTTGATCGGCTCTCGTCGAACCAATTGACAATGACCCAGGAACTCATCGCCAATATGCTCGGGGTGCGTCGTGAGGGCGTGACGGAGGCCGCGGGAAAGCTGCAAAAGCTCGGTGCAATTACGTACCGCCGCGGACGTATAACCGTATTAAACCGGGCGTTGCTCGAACAGCTGTCATGCGAGTGTTATGCGGTAGTTAAGCGGGAGACCGATCGCCTTTCATCCATGCAAGCGCCGCGCTGACTTCACCTTGCAAGTTACCCAAACCCCGGCGCGGCGAACAGGACAGAGCGTTCGAAGGTCGCCTGGCTCCGACAGCAACTGCCTGCCGGCCCGCAATCCGATCAATTGAGCACTGACAAATGGTCTTGTGTTCCGGGCTGTTACCGCGATATTGGACCAATTGCCTGGGACGTCCGGTAGCGCTGCATCCTGGTGGTGGGTTCGGCGGAAAACCCGAGCGCAAGCGCCTACGCGCGCAAGACCGGTTGTCGGGGCTTTACGTCGTATCCCGGTTCTTAACTATCCACAACGTGAGGTCCCAGGCGCTGTAGACACCAGCGAGCAGTAAAAGGGTGGTCGCTGCTGCGATGGCATACGGCCCGAAGGCTTTGTCGATAATCAATCCAACGGCGCCGAAGGTTAGGCTCGCACAAGCGAGTGCCGGAAGGCCCACGTATGAAAGCCACTGGCGCCAATTGAGCAAGACTGAAGCGGCCTCGTGCCGCATGACGATTACATGGATTTGATATGCAAAGCCGGTGAGCCCGCTCCCGTCCGCGGCTGACTGGACCTCACTAACCTCCAGGAGCTCATGTTCGCGTACTGCTGCTTCCAGAGGTCGTACGTCACCTCGCCGATCCCAATCTGTCGGCAGACATCCGCGATCGGCTGCCCGGTATTGCCTGCTGCAGGCCAAACAGCACGGCGTGACGTCATTTCTTAGTACTTTCGAGGCGATACTGCGGATTCGTCCGCTGATTTACCTCCTAGTAGCAGCTTGTTTGGACGAGAGCACATATCAGTTAGCTCCTCTGTGGCATTCGCGCGTGTGTGCCTCAGGCGACTGGCGTTCCAGTCGCGTGCTAGTGCCGCCGGATAAGCCCGGGAACTGCGCTCTCTCCGAGATTTGAACTGAGTCCAGGGTTATCGCTACTCAACATTGTTCCTACCGTCATGGAGAGTAGTAATGGATTCGCATCGCGCCATCCGCCGTACGGCGGTGGCTTCTTTATCCCTCGGGGTGGTCGGCGCCGTCACTCTTGTCGCCTGCGGCGGCGGCGATGGAAGCGGCAGTTCTGCCAGCAGCACTAGCAATCAGTCGGCTCCGCAAACGAGCAGCGCTTTTGCGGACACCGCACTGGTGTCGGACAAAGTCGGGATTGTCGCGACAACCACCATCATTGACGCTAATTTGTCCAATCCCTGGGGCTTGGCGGTGGCGCCCGGTTCGCCGTTCTGGATCGCCGACAATAACAACAATCTCTCGACGCTCTATAGCGGCACGGGTGCGATTGAGACCGGCGGCGTCACCGGCAGCAACGATGTCGGAATCGCCATTCCGGCCTCGGCCGCCGGCGTGCCTGCCAACCCAACGGGCCAAGTCTACAACGGCAATGGTGGTTTCCTCATTCCGACGAGCGCCGGTCAAGAGACAGCGCTGTTCATCTTCGACGGCGAGGGTGGAACAATCACAGCGTGGGCAAGCGGCAGCGGCGCGACCGCTGTCACCGCGTACGACGACGGCGTGACGAACGGCGCCAATCACGCGGTCTATAAGGGGTTAGCAATTGGCACCGTCAATGGTGCGACTTTTCTCTATGCGACCGATCTACATAACGGCAAGGTTGACGTGTTCGACAGCAGTTTCACCAAGCCCGCCGCCATGCAGGGGAAATTCGTTGACCCAACGATGCCTGCAGGCTTTGTGCCCTTTGGTATAGCTGCTGTGAATGGTCAGTTATACGTCAGCTACGCCAAGCAGGACGCGGCGAAGCATGACGAAACGACAGGCGCGGGCCTGGGTTACGTCGACGTATTTGACTTCAGTGGCAACTTCGTCAGCCGATTTGCAGCGACCGGCGCGCTCAACGCCCCGTGGGGAATGGCCGTCGCACCTTCCGGATTTGGTTCGCTGGCAGGTGACCTGCTGATCGGCAACTTTGGCGACGGCAAGATAAACATCTTTGCTCCCAATGGAAGTGACCTGGCAACCTCCATGGGTTCGCTCACGGTAACAAACGGAGGAACTTTTGCCGTGCCCGGCCTTTGGTCCTTGGCGTTTGGCAACGGTGATTCCGATAAGCCCCTGACGACGCTCTTCTACACCGCGGGCTTCGCGGACCAGACGGACGGAGTGTTTGGCAGTATCGCGATTACGACGAGTATGACGGCTCCGCCATCGCCAGGATACTGAGCGATTGGCGCAGACTCGGGCATTCTCGGGTCCAACGTCTCGCGAGGGTGGCCAAGCGTTCTGGACTTCGGCGAGCGGTGGGATTCGCACGCAGCGGCGGGCTCACGCCAGGTACGAGCCCAAAGCTGACAGGGAGAACCACCAGTTAAGTCCGCTCCCTGCCGGGGAGGTCGTGGCGCAGCGCCGGGACCGCTGACTGAGGACCGCAGCGGTTCCGGCCCCGATGCTTGACATGGAGCAGCATGGGCCGCGCTTGACGGCCGAGCGAACAGCAGCTGCTCGTTTATTTGATGTCGAAATATGCAGGGACTAGTCTGCGCTAGTGCAAGTCCGCTTGCGCCAAGGCGCCGCGCATCGGGAGGGTAATAACTACCAGCACTGGCGGCGCCCAAAAGCACCAGACGCCAAGGTAGGCGTATAGGAGTGCACCCAGCGCGCAGCCGACAGCGAAAGCCAAGACGCTTGCTGTCATTTGTTGGAGCCGCTCACGAGTGGCTGTTGCTTTCTCCGGAGTCTGGCCGTGCATGAGATCCCCCAGGTCCATCATGATTTGTGTCGTGGTGCCGGTCATGACCGTTGACGGAGGTGCGGCGGAAAAATGCACTCGATGGGCTGCATTTTGCACCGCCATGGCGGCAACCAAGCTCATGCCGGTTGCAAGCGCGGCGTAGCCGTCGGCGCTGGTAAAGGGTCCAAATGAGACCGCAAGGAGTGCCCCGAGAATCATCAGCCCGAGTTGCGTCGCCAGCAGGGTACTTGCGACGGGACGCGCACGAGTGCGAAGTGCGTAGGAGAACAAGCGGACCAACACGACCACGATGCAGAAGACGGGCAGGGCAAGAAGCTTCGCGAGCGCTCCGGAGGCCCCTGTAACGAGAGCGGCGCCCAGCGTGACAAAGTTGCCGGTGACATGGGCGGTAAACAGGCCTTTCAGAGCAAGAAAGGCCGCAGTGTCCATAAAGCCCGCGTTGACGCTCAGGACCCGCGGTACGGTCACGTGCATGACGACTCCTCATCGCCCGGATGACGAGTAGCCTCGAACAGCCGGCGTTCTGTGTGCGAGTGCTTAAAGGATCTGACTATTCGGCAAATCTAGATCGCTCCAACGTCCTCTTCTCCGCAGGCGCAGGACTTCAGAAACCAAAACGCTGTCCAATGCCAAACTGCCTGACAAAACCCTAACGAGGTGAGATGAATGCGCTCACAGGCCAGAGGCGATGCGGAAAGCACGAAAAGCAGGAAGATCGTGAAGTCGCCACGATCGGCTTGTCGAATGGCTGATCGTACCGACAATCCTGGAAGACACGGATCCTCGACTAGCCTTGAATGCAAAGAAGGTCTGGGCTCATTGGAGACGCCAGGAATGTGCCGCTTAGTGCGACGCCGGCGGCTTAGAAATCTCTGCAAGGAACACTTCAAATGCTTCAAGCATGAACTTCAACGAAGCTGTGTCGACCAAGCGTCCGTCCTGAACCTTCTTGTTCACCTGCGATATCACTACTTCCGGTACAGCGACGACCCGAGACAGTGTCGCCGCGAGAGTCTGGCGCAGTTGTCCCTGAGCGCGCACACCACCGACCATCCCAGGAGAGCTGGTCATGATTAGGACCGGCTTGCCCTTAAGTACAGAGTCATAGCCCGGGCGCGAGGCCCAGTCGAGCGCGTTCTTCAGAACACCAGAGATTCCGTAGTTGTACTCCGGCGACGAAAGCACCAAACCGTCGCAGTCGCGGATCGCGTTCTTTAGTGCCACGACGGCTGCAGGTTTGTCTTCACCATCAAGATCTGCGTTGTACAAGGGTACTGCGTCAAGCAGGAGAATCTCCATCTGTGCTCGGTCGCCAGCGATTTCTTGGAGGCCACGCAACACAGCGCCGGAATATGAACTGCGGCGCAGGCTTCCCGGAATGCCCAAAATATGCGGTTTTCTGACGCTCACTCCAATCTCCGACTGTGTTCCGCTCGAGCTGCGACTTAACCCACATCAAACGCGCGTGCCTCCCACGGCTGACAGAGGACGAGTATGGATTTTCCGATGGTGCTCGACTGGAGAGATCATATCAGCGGGGAGCCGCGAGGCTAGATGCTCGCGATAACGCCAAGGACAGGGCGAAACATCGCAATAATCGGCATCGTGCCGGACCGCTAAGGAATCATGACCAATCGCTCCAGCGAATGACTGGAGCGACAAGCCGCGAAAATATGACGATTAATGAACAAGTTAGACCGGTCGAATGTGCGCGGCCCGCTTGATCGATGGGATCGACGCTCGAGCTTCGTGCCTAGGGTCGACCGGTTACGAGACTGTGAAAGGCCCGCAGCTTTGCCCGGGAATCTCCCAGCAATGGGCACCGGCACAAACCACGGCGTCTGATGCGCTGGTCGGACTCAACCGCGATACGTGGGTCGTACCTGCAGCTCAGTGGCTACGCGAGTCAAGAACGGCGCTATCTCTTCTCCGCGACGAGCGTACCACTTGCGGACGCTGCGGCACGTTTGCGGGGCACAAAGCGCTTAACGCTTCCAGGACTCAGGAATTCGACCAGCGATTTTCCCTGTTTGTGGTGTTCCGCCGCGACCTTGAGTGCGACCAAGCACGGGATCGCGAGAACAATCCCTGGGATCCCCCAAAACCATCCGCCGCACCATATCGCGAGGAAGACGATGATCGGGTTCAGCTCTAACCGACGGCCCACAAGGATCGGCTGCACAACTTGGCCCTCGATCGTGGCCAATGCAAGATAGCTTCCAGGGACCGCCAAGATTCGGCCGATGTCATCGAACGAGACAAAGGCAACCGCGCAGAGAATTAGAAAGGTCGCGGCCGATCCAACGTATGGAATGAAATTCAAAACTGCCGCCATCGCACCCCAAAGGACCGGATTCGGCATTCCCAACAGCCACATCGCGGCGCCCGCGGCGACCCCCAGGCCGAGATTGATTAAAGCAATCGTTGCGTAGTAACGCCCTATCTCGGCACGGATCGCTCTGTAAACGAGCAGGATCTGCGCCGCGTGCGTGTTGTCGGCGAAAGTCGCAGTCATTCGTGCGATGACCGGAGGGCCCGCCGATAATAGAAACAAGGTTAGGACTACTACGGTTAGCGCACCCACTAATGCAGCGCGCGTGGTAACCAGTACACCCTCAGATTCCGGTGGGGCGCTAACCACGGGTGCAGTGGGAGCGCCGACCCCATTGGTGTTGTTCTGCGTCAACTGCTTCGCGCGATCCGATACGACCTCTATGCGTTGTACGATTCTCGCGGCTGGCGCGAGCTTATGTTGGATGACGCTAGCCGCGTGGGGCGCCGCCGCTAACCACTTCTGAGCGGGATTCCACAATCCGACAACACCGCACACGATGACAGCAAGGACGATCAGCAAGATCAGAACCGCGCTCAGTGCGCGCGGTAATTTCCTGCGATTGAGCGCCTCGACGGGACTTGACAGTAAGAGCGAAAAAAGAATTGCCAATGCAATCGGAACGAACACAGCGTGTGCGAAGTACAGAAGTGCGCCCGCAGCTCCTGAGGTGAGAATAATGAGGGCAGTGGAGCTACGGGGTCGAGACACGTTGACGGGGGAATTCATCACCCTCGCTCGCAAGGTTACGCTCTTGACCGTAGCACCAATGTTGCAGTGACACGATTGAAATGCGGCTCGATTTGGTGTGGGACGACGCCTACAGAGTCGGATCAGTGACGCGAGGCCAATAACACCCGAATCTGGACGGCAAAGGCATGAGGATCGACAGGCTTTCTGACGGTCCCATCATATAACAATGGGTCGGTCGGTAGGCTTACAGCGGTGTGGACGATGATCGGGATGCAACGCATGGAGCGACTGGCGCGAACGCGTTTGCACAATTCGAGTCCTGTCATACCGGGCATCCGGTAGTCGGTAATGATGAGATCTGGCAAGTGTTCTTGCAGGCGCAGCAACGCTTCACGCCCGTCATTCGCGCTGATGACTTCGAAATCCTCGCTCATCAGAAACAGCCCCAATGTCTCGAGTACGGCTCGGTCATCATCGACGCAAAGAATGGTCGCTAGCGCTCTTGCAGGTGAAGGCAAGCCATCGACTCGCGGTACGCGTCCTAGTGGGCGAGTAGGCATCGGTCACGAGCCTACGCCCGTTAGGGGTGCCGAACGATCGGCGCGCTCCTACGCAGTCGGAACAGCCTCGCCGACAGGCGTTTGAGCGCTTCGCACTCTGGCTCTTCTCCTGAGCGAATTCTGCGATGCGCTGAATCGCGCCGAAGGCCAGGAGGAGGGAGGCCAGTCCCGGTAGCCGCGCCAAATGCCTGCTGAACCAGTTGGCAAGATTGTTCGATCAGATGCCGGCCAGCAAGCGCGCGCGATTTTGCGGCGGCTAAATCGTGGAAATATGGGTCGATCTCCGTTCTCCCACTCCCTGGCCAAATCGACCCTACCCACTTTAGTGCAGCAAGCGACTGCGCTGGGGGGCGGCCTTAAGCGTACATCTCGCAGTTGAACCGACCACCCGGCAGGATCCGAAGGCTGGGCCTTCGAGTGCGAGCGAGACATCATGACGACCGTGCCGCCTCTCTGCCCAAAACAAAGCGCATCGCAATCGCCCGAATCGGTGACTGACCGGCCGCCGATCAAGGTATCGCCGCGCGGAGCTGGTTGCCCTCGTCATCCAGACTTATGGTTGCTACCATCCATATGGATGGTGTATAGATGTAGCACAGATGGTTTTTAGAGGATAATCTGGTGAAGACGGCATCGAAGGTTGAGGCTGCGGAGAAGATCACGATCAACCTTGGTTTCGTCGACCTCGGGCAGATCGATTTGCTGGTGCAAGAAGGCTTTTATTCCAACCGCACTGATTTCATCCGGACCGCCATCCGCGTGCAGCTCGCCACACACGCCGAGATCGTTAAGCAGACCGTCGCCCGCAAGACCCTGGTGCTCGGCCTTCAACACTTCTCCCGCGCGGAGCTGGAGGCAGTGCAGGCGGCGGGCGACCAGCTTCACATTCAGGTGCTGGGTCTTGCCCGCATCGCAGAGGACGTGCCAGCTGAACTAGCCCGCGCCACGATCGCTTCGCTGGTTGTGCTCGGTGCCCTTCAGGCCAGTCCGGCAGTTAAAGCGGCCCTGAGCGATCGCATCCATTAATCAACATAGGAATGAGAGATCTCATGCAGGGAAACGCAAGGATTCTCGCTGGTGCCCACGCGGCTCTGGACCTGGTACGCACGGGCAAAATCATGGAGGCCACGGCTGCGATTCAGGGCAATCTGCAAGGCTTGCGCGCCTCGCGCGATGCGCCAGTGACCCCAATCGCGAGGGCAGACGCGCGCCTCCAGGACAACCGCCGTTGGAACACTGCCGATACGGTGGCGCCATTCGGCTTGGCGCAGTCGTCATCAGCAGATCGCACTGTACGCTCGAGTGCCTCCAGGCCTGAGCACCGGGCGAACTCCGCACTCGACCGCGCCCGCGATACGGAACGCGGCGCTGGTTTCATCACTGAGTCCTACAGTAATCAGGCAGGAACGCGCAGCTACAAGCTGTACGTACCCCGCGGCTATCGCGGCGAAGCACTGCCTCTGGTCGTCATGCTCCACGGATGTCAGCAGAACCCCGATGATTTTGCTGCCGGCACCCGCATGAATGACGTGGCCGAAGAATATCCTTGTTTCGTGGCATACCCCGCGCAAGCGCATACCGCCAATCAGTCGAACTGTTGGAACTGGTTCAGGGCGACAGACCAGAACCGCGATCAGGGAGAGCCCTCCCTCATTGCTGGCATCACTCGCCAGATCATGGCTGCTTATTGCGTGGACACCCGACGCGTCTACGCTGGCGGGTTATCGGCGGGCGGAGCGATGGCGGCGATCATGGGCGTAACCTATCCCGATCTATACGCGTCCGTTGGCGTCCATTCCGGACTTCCGTACGCGGCCGCTCACGACCTTCCCTCGGCGTTCGCGGCGATGCGCGGTAGTGCCGCAGTCCCCGGTCGCCGGTCAAACGGCGACACCGCCGAGGTACCGCCATTGCGGCGGGCAGCTCCCGCAATCGTGTTCCACGGAGATCGTGATCTCAAGGTCCATCCGCGTAACGCGGATCAGCTAATCGCGCAGTGGAGGGCTATACCCGGCGGAGACATAGCAAGTCTGCGTCGGCGCGTGGACCACGGGACGGTCCCCGGTGGTCATTCGTATACTCGCGAGGTATACCAAGATGCGAGCGGGCGCGCCACGCTGGAGCAGTGGCGCGTCCACGGCTCCGGGCACGCATGGTCCGGCGGAAGTCACGGGGGCTCGTACACCGATCCGCGGGGGCCCGATGCTACGCGCGAGATGATCCGATTCTTCCTTGAACACCAACTTTCAGGGGAATAGAGCGGAGAACTCCGATCGACTGGCGGATGACTCGGACAACGGGCCTTATGGCTCGGTCACATAGGGACGCGCACGCTTTGCCTGCTGCGTGGTTGATCGCAATTTTGAGCTGACGTAATTAGTGCAGATATGGCAGTCACTGAGTTAGTGTTGTCTCTGGAGCATCTCTAAGAACTCGCTCGTCATCATCGCGCGTCACGAGCTGCTCTTTGAAACCCGGGACGAGCTCGGCGAGCGTATCCATGACTTTCGCTGCCACTACACCGACGAGTGCTTGCTGAATATGATCCCAGACTTGTAAACCTTGTCCTTTTGGGCTTTCGATTGCCCCGGCTAGTGCGGGTGTGACGCGCGCGGCATTAGGGCCCGTCCCACGCCCGCGCGGCCCACCAATCACTTTGGCCACGATAAAGCCGCCACCGAATGCAACTGCGAGGGCGGCACCAGTGTTGTCGCGGAACCTCTCGCGCCAATCGACCGCGGATTTGGCTCTATGTCCTAGTGCTTCGAGGTTCGAACGTAGATCTTCGCGGCTGCTCTTGATGTGGTTTGCTATTTGATCGACTGTTTCGCCCACTGCGAATTCTCCTTGATACTTGCGGCAATTTTCGGCGCGATGTTTGGGCGCCCGCGGCTGCGTCGCCTGGCTACTAGGAATGCGACGAGGCTAAGTGCGGCCGTCAAGAGCGCGATGCATAAGGCGGCGCCCCATGTTGGTATAACCAAGCTGAGCGCGTACATGGCGGATAGCAGCAGAAACAGCGCGGTGAATGCACTCGCCAGGAGAGCGATGCCAGCGCCGAAGGCAGAAGACTTCGCACCGCGAAGTTCCTCACTGACCTCGGCTTTGGCCAGGCGGATTTCCGCGCGGATGATGTCCTCTATGTTCCCGAAAATGTCGTTGACGACATCCAGTAAGGTCCTATCGTCGCGCACGAGTCGTCTCCCCACGTCTGCGTCTAACTGCGCGACGAAAAAGCGCGGCCGACGATGAATCCTATCGCGGCGGCCCCCAACAGTGCCGCGCCGGGATTGTTTTTCACCACTGCCATGGCGTCGTCCATCATTTCCCGCACGCTGTTGTCGCGAATGTATTCGGCACTAGCAGAAAGCGCATGCGCCGTGCGATGGGCAGCACGTTGGGCAAGATGGGTGGCCTGGTCGGCGTTGTCGTCAATCGAGCCGGCCGCAGCGCTCAGGCCCGCGGCCGTAGCGGGGCGCGCCTGATCGACGGTATCGGCGGCTTTGCGCCCAAGGTCGGCGGCTTTTGATTTTGCCTCAGTTGCCGCTGATGACAGTTTGTCATTGAAGCTTGGAGGGCCCGAAGAAAAGTCAGAAGAACTCGGTGCGTTTGCCATTTTGGAGCTCCGATTAGGTGGACGGATGGTTTAATCCTTTCCCGGAGCAAATGATGTCAGCTAGAAGCCGCAGGGCCTGTAGGCGCGTCAGCCGGTTGGTCTGAACGACAATCCAGGGTCATCTGCCTGCGCCACTCGCACTTAAGCGAGGCGGCGCACTCAAAACGAACTAGCGGCCGCGCTTGCGAGCCTTTTCCACGCAGCGATTAGCCGCAGCGGACCCCTTCAAGGCGAGAATGTGATATTCCTTGCCGATTAGGCGATGGTAATTCACGAAGAACTCCTCGATTTCGCGCTCGAAGCTTTTGCCCAGATCATCGACGCGCTTGATGTGCGCGTAACTGTGATTGCCACTTTCGATCGCCACGATGCGGTCGTTGCGTTCCCGCTTCTTCTTCGCGCCCTGTTCGCCCTCGATCACGCCGACCATCCGACAGGTGAGCTTGCAACCGGTGAAGGCAGGTTCATCCATGAGGACGAGCACATCGAGCGGGTCGCCATCGTCCGCCAAGGTGGAAGGCACAAAGCCAAAGTCGTAAGGGAAGGCCATTCCGGCGGGCAAAACCTGGCGAAGCTCGAAGATGCGCTCCTCGGGGTCGTAGGCGTATTTGTTGCGGCTGCCTTTGGGGGTCTCGACAATGACGGTGAGGTCCGCATCCTTCGACTCAAAGGGCCGCAACCGAGTTGGATCGGCGAGACCAGCGGAATCCTTGGAACGCCTGCGCATTCGCCCACTATCGGGGTTCCAGTCGAGGTTGCCTATCAGCCTTCACTGACAGTGCCTGTGCGTGAAGCACTGACGCAGCGTGCTCCCAAGGAGAGTCGTCGTGGAACTGGTCGTGAGATTTCTCTTGGGGGTGCCGTTGTCGCGCTGATCGCCGATATTGTGAAACCGAAGAGCTTTGCCGGACTCTTCGGCGCTGGCGGCACTCGCGCTGACCATCGCGACCCACGGCGAGCTCTACACCGCCACCGAGGGGCGGTCCATGGTTGCCGGTGCTGCCGCGTTCTTCCTGTACGCAGTTTCCTGCGTCTACTTCATAGGCGTGAAGCACGCCAAGGCGGCCCCGACAGCGGTAGCGCTGTTGGCGGTGTGAGTGGTCGGTGCTTTTGGACTTTGGTCGGCCTGGTTGTGCGGCTCTACCGACCTACAAGCCAGCTGCGGTGTGAGGCGTGACTTTCGCGAACCTGGCTCGCGCTGGCTGTCGGGATCTGGCGGACCCGCTAGCTTCACGTATCTGCCTCGCGGCGGATGCGGCCTTGAAGGCGAGCGCCGACTGAATCTGAGCAGTTCGCCCGCGCGCGTCAGGCAAAGTCCCACGCCAGCTGCCGATTTGCGCTGATAGCCCACTGAGTCGATAGGCCTCAGGCTTCATACGTCTAGCATGTAGCAATCCAGGAGCACAATTCATGGCTACCCCGCGCAAGAAACCCTCGGCTCAAGACGCGATAGCGCTGCTCAAAGCCGATCACCGACAGGTGGAGGCATGGTTCTCTGAGTTTGACCGGACTCGGAGCGCCTCGAAGAAGCAGCAGTTGGCGTCGAAGATCTGCGAAGCTCTCACAGTCCATACCGTGATCGAGGAAGAGATCTTCTATCCGGCCTTCTTGCAGGCGACGGAAGACAAAGAGATGCACCACGAAGCTGTGGTGGAGCATGCGGGCGCAAAGGCGCTAATTGCTGAGATTCAAGGGATGTCGCCCGAGGACGAATATTTCGATGCGAAGGTGACCGTGCTCTCGGAGATGATCAAGCATCACGTCAAGGAAGAAGAGAAGACCGGCGGCATGTTTGCCGAGGCGAAGAAGTCGGAGATGGACCTCATAGCCTTGGGCGAGGAGCTTCTCGCCCGGAAGCGAGACCTGCAATCCCTGTCCAAAGCCGCGTGAGCAGGCACGTCTTGGCAGCCCACACTTGCACGGTGGGCTCGTCCAACAGACGGGCGCCAGCGACTGCTCACGGAGCGGGGGAGGCGGACGTGCGTCGCGGTAGAACCAGTCGAACAATGGTTGCGCCGTCCGACGAGTCGACCTGGAGCTCACCTCCGTGCGCGAGCGCGATCGCCTTGGCAATAAACAGTCCAAGACCGAGTCCGTCGCCTCGGTTTCCGCGCTGGTGACCCGAACGGAATGGCTCGAAGATGCGTGGCAAGAGTTCGCCAGGGATGGTGCCATCGTTGCGTACCTCCACCGCGACGCTGTGCTCGTCTCCTGTGAGGCATACCCGCACCGGAGAGCCCGGCGCGCCATGCTGCACAGCATTGGAGGCCAGGTTCGACATCGCTTGTAGAATGCGACGTTCGTCCCACGTGCCCCGGCCGTCGGCTTCGCAATCGAACGTGATCTCGCGACCGCGCGCGATCGACTTAAGCTCGTCGATGATCTGTTGGCATAGCGCGCGAAGATCGGTAGGTTTCGGCGCCAGCGGAATACCCGCGCCCTCGCGCACTCGTGACAAGTCGAGGAGATCTTCGACAATGTTGTGAATGCGTTTCACCCCGCGGGTGACGATCTCCGCCTGTCGCTTCACCATGTCGGTGGGGTCAACGACCAGCACAAGCGCGCGGGCCGCCAGCTGAATCGCGTTAAGGGGATCGCGGATATCGTGGCCCACAATTGCGAGAACCCACTTCTCGAAATCGCGGGCGAGTGTGAGCTGCTCCTGGTTGTGCTTCTGCTGAGCTTCCTGCGCCTTGCGGCGCTCATCCACGTCTACACAGCTGCCAATGAAGCCGGCGAATACCCCGGTCTCATCGTTGAAGGGAACGCCGCGATCGAAAATCCAACGGTACACACCGTCGTAGCGACGCAGGCGATACTCCATCTCGAACGGTTCACGCCGTTGGAAGTGGTCCAGGTAGTGAGATATACAGCGATCGAAATCGTCCCGGTGCACGCCTTCGGCCCAGCGATTGCCCATTTCCTGCTCGAGCGTGCGCCCCGTGAACGACAGCCACGGCTCATTGAAGTAGTCGCACTTCCCATCGAGGCCAGAGCGCCAAATCATGACCGGCGAATGCTCGACCAAGAGACGGTACTCTGTCGACGTGAGCACTTGAGTCATGACTATCAATTATCGCAGTCTCGGGCCCCCGCAACGAGATGCCAGTTTCCGGCGGAGACTCCAAGTGCAGTTTGACCTCGCAGCGCTCGATGGTCATGGCGGCACGCTCCTAGAGGCTGAAACGTCGCGTGTCAGCCGCCGTGCTGCGCGCGGAGTTCGGCGACGAGCATCAGGTGAAACACCGGCCGCCGCGCCCCTGCCAATTGATCACCGGCACCGCGGACCCGAGCGTGGGCTGGGCGGTTCCAGCCATGCGCGGTACACCGTCGCCGAAAAACCTGTAGGTCTCGAGCCGGCGATGATCAAGTCTGCCGGATCACCATGATCGGCCGCGAGTTGGAGCCCAAGGCACGCGCCCCGTCCGCAAGAGAATGCCGCGACTGAGCAGCGGTAGCCGTTGTCTGGGTCCGTGGGATCCCGCCTGCCGAGATGAGGCGCCAGCCCGCTTTGCCAGTGAGCCGCAGGCGTGGTGGCTGCGTCCTTTATCGCCGCGCTGAGCGCCGACGGTCAACAGCCGACTTGGCCAAGAACGGATCAGAATCTCCAAGCCTCCGGCCGGCGCCTCTCGCTATAAAGCTCACTCGGACTACTTTGGCTCTCTCGAAAGATCAGTAGCGGATGCCTCTCTCTAGAGGCGGAGCGCTTCCTACAGAGCGGTACGGTAAAGAGGCCGGGTCGCTCGTAACATCATGTCGAGGCGATTTACGTTCGATCATTGACAAGCTGAGGGCATTAAGATGTTCTCGCACACCGGGTTCAGGCCATTGTGGCCGGTCATCTTTTTCCTGCCAGGTTTTTTTCTGGGAGCCGCATACCTTCTTGCGGCGATAGTCCAGAGCCGCCTGAGGTTAACCACGGCCAAACGCGCAGGACAGACTCACTTGGCGCACCACCATTGGCGCACCGGTGCAGGCCTTGTGATTCTGGTGTTGGCTCTCCTCGCAGCCAGCCACGTTGCGCGCGCGGACCCTCACGAGTCACAAGGCTGCGAAGTCGCGGACGCCGGCAAAGCTAAGCTGCTGGCCGACGAGCTCTACGACAAAGGTGAGTATCAGCGTGCGGGTGTGTGCTACGACGCAGCTGGAGATCAGCTGCGCGCACAACGGGCGTTTCTGAAGGCGGTCGGGCCAAACAGTGAGATCGCAGCGCGCGACCTCAAGAAGGAGCTCAACACGGCGAAGGCGCTCGCCAACAAGGTGCAACAGGCATTCCGCGGCGACCACTGATTCGGTCTTCGAACGATGCAGGGAGCACTCGTATCAGTGCTTCCAGACAAAGCTTCACAATAGTCCGCGGGCGAGCTGGGGTGCCCCGACCGCGGCGCGATGGAGAAAGCTTGAGAAAACAAGCTGATCTCGGCGTCACCACGATGAGCCGCTCAACGAGCGATTGGGCCGACGGCGAAAAAGTATCCAGCAATCAGAAAAATTAGATCGCCGAGTTTCCGCGGCCCTATGATGGACTGGACGAACAGCACAGGAATCTGCAGCGAGGTCAGACCTTTACTGGTCGCGCGTTGAGCTTGTCGTTCTATGACACCCCCGCATGGCTCTGTCCCGATGATTCATTGGCTCGATGACGGCAAGGCATTCGAGGCCCTTTGGCGCTCCCATAACGATACGCCACCTGCCACGCGCGTCGTCGTCGCTGACGGGAAAATGACGGCGGACGAGGTCTATGGTCTGGCGTGTCAAGGGACCGCGCTTCTCTGGCGCGGGGACTTTCAGGAGGCGCGCCAGATGTTAAGAGCGCTGGGAAATCGCGCGGACCGTCCGCACCGTAGATCGCGAACTTCGGTCGCAGCTGCGATCGGCAGCCCGGCCGAAGCATTCCACCTCTACCGCCAGGCCCGGTCGCAACGTGCCCGCACGCTCAACGCCTTGTTGATCCCGCTGGACGCCGACTACACGATCGCGTTGCGACGAGCGCCCGACATCCGCCAGGCATTTGCGGAGGTATACGGTCCGGCGACGACTGCATCGGTCACATCGCTGCGGGCATTGCTCGGTTTGATCGGTGCGCACGAGTGGCGCACGAAAGGCATCGAGCTTCCGGAGGCAGGAGGCCGAATTCATCCGCACTTTGGTGTCTTCGCACCGATCCGCCGTGAGTACGTGGACCTGGTGAGCACGACGCTTCTGCCGGCTACGTGTGCTTCATCCAGCGTTGCCTTCGACATCGGTACGGGCACCGGTGTGCTCGCCGCGGTACTTGCACGGCGTGGCATCGAACGCGTGGTCGCTACCGATCTCGATCCACGTGCGCTGGCGTGTGCGCGTGAGAACCTGCGGCGGCTCGGACTCTCGGAGCGTGTCGATGTCGTGCAGGCAGACCTTTTCCCCGAAGGTCGCGCGGCGCTTGTGATCTGCAACCCGCCCTGGATTCCCGCGCGGGCAAGCTCGCCGATGGAAAGAGGAATCTACGATCCCGAGAGCCGAATGCTGCGCGGATTTCTCGGGGCGCTGGCGCAACATCTGGAGCCGGGCGGTGAGGGGTGGTTGATCCTTTCCGACCTGGCGGAGCACCTGGGTCTGCGAACCCGCGTGCAGTTGCTCGAAGAATTCGAGGCTGCCGGATTGCGCGTCGTGGGCCGAAACGATGTGTCGCCGCGACATCCGCGCGCGGCAGACAAGACGGACCCGCTGTATGTGGCGCGCGCGGCAGAAGTCACCTCCCTTTGGCGGCTCGCCGCACGCTAAGAAAGCAAGAAAGGCTCAGGCGTTCACCTCCTCGTGTGAAAGTGAGCGCGGTTACCGGTCACGGGATCTCGCCGCTCTCGGCCGGTCGCAACTACCGCGACTTGCCGGCCAGTGGCGAACAAGTTCGATGAGGTTCCTGCCGCATCCGCCAGGTGCTTACCACTCGACGCGCACCGCATCCTTTACCGGGCCTCAATCGTCCTTGGGTATCGGCCTCATCGGCGGGCCCATAACTCAAGGAACATTGCGATGGAAGATCTTAAGAATGAACGCGTCATCGTCACCGGCGGGAGCAGTGGCCTGGGTCTGGGCGTGGTAGAGGCCCTTGTGGCAGCCGGGGCGAAGGTCGTAGTCGTGGCGCGTGACGCCCAGCGCCTCGCCGAGGTGGAGAGTCGGTTGGGTGTGGTCGGGGCGCTGGCGGACGCGACCGATCGCGCCCGAGCCGCCTCCCTGCTGCAAGAGTTTCGCCCCAGGGTGCTGGTGCTTAACGCGGGAGCCAAGCCGCCGATGGGCCCGCTGCACACGCAGACCTGGGAGGCCTTCAGTGCTCCCTGGAATGTCGACGTCCAGGCCGGCTTCTACTGGATCCAGGAGGCGATCCGCTTGCCCCTGCCACGCGGCAGCCGAGTACTCATTGTCTCAAGCGGCGCCGCAGTCGCCGGCTCCCCCATGTCCGGCGGATACGCCGGGGCCAAGCGTATGCTGTGGCTCATGGGCTCCTATGCGAACACCGTATCGGCGGAGCTCGATCTGGGCTTGCGCTTCCAGGCCGTGGTTCCGCAGCAGATGATGGCGGCCGGTGGCGTCGGGCGTCATGGTGCGGACTATTACGCGAAGCGTAAGGGCGTCACGCCCGAACAGTTCCTCGCCGGCTTCGGCAAGAGTCTCTCCGCTCGCGACTTTGGTGAGTACGTGGTGAATATTCTCACGCAGTCACAATACGAAGAAGCGCCGGCCCTGGGGATAAAGGGCGATCACGGCATCATGGCCCTGGGCACTTAAGATGGCCGCGGATTCGCTGCTCGCCAGCCAGCAGGAGGGACGCCGCCGCTTTCTCGAGCTGGTCGCGGACCTGCGGCCGGAGCTGCATCGCTACTGTGCACGCATGACCGGCTCGACCGCCGACGGTGAGGACATTGTGCAGGACACGCTGGCCCGCGCCTACTACCTGCTCCCAGAGATGACCGAGCTGCCGGCGTTTCGGCCCTGGCTATTCCGCATCGCTCACAACCGGGCGTTAGATCACCTGCGCCGCTACGAAGCGCGCATGGGAGAATCCCTCGATGGCGCTCACGAGCGAGTCATGGACGCTGCGCCGGATCCGGGTGACGTTATCGCCCACGAGCAGGCGCTGCACGCGGCCGTCTCGCGGTTTGTGGAGCTTGCCCCGGCACAGCGCAGCTGCGTCATCCTGAAGGATGTGCTGGGTCACTCTCTCGAGGAGATCGGCGTGCTGCTGGAGCTCACCCTCCCGGCGGTGAAGGCGGCGCTGCACCGCGGTCGACTGCGGCTGCGCGAGCTGGCTGGCGCATCTCCGGCGAGCGCCGGAGCGCAGCGGACTTCGCCGGTTGTGGCACGCTTTGTGGCCCTGTTCAATGAGCGCAATTGGGACGGAGTGCGTGCGCTCCTAGCGGAAGACGTTCAACTCGACCTGCTATCGCGTGCGCAGCGTGCGGGGCGTGGTGTGAGCGATTATTTTACCAACTACGCGCGCATCCCGGACTGGCGCCTGGTTCCAGCGTGGCTCGAGGGGCGTGAAGTCATTGCGGTGTTCCGTGCACCGGGGGATGTGCGGCCCGCGTACTTCATCGGGCTGACGGTCGAGGTCGGTAAGGTCCGACGGATTCGCGACTATTACCACGTGCCTTATATCCTGCAGGACGCGGACATTGCGCTTGCCTAGCTACAACTCGCATGCCGGAAGGTGGCCCGCCGTCATTTGCAGCATCTGATCACCCCGGAATGGTGCGCACCTTTCATCGCCTTGTCGGCAAGCGTCCTGCCAAATGGAGGCGTGTCAGCGTGCAGCGATAGGGGGGCGGCAGGAACCCGTTGAAGGAATCTGGTGAGGTCGCTCTACTTGTGACCCATCATCTGCCTGTCATCGTCGCTACAATGCAAACTGCAGCGGCGATCGCACATGCGTCCTCGATCAGTGCCGCGGGAAGATCCCGGCCCCCAAACGCCTTGGTCAAGCTGGCGCGGAACCGTGAGAAGCCCAAAGTTCCCACAACGGCGCCAATTCCACCGGCGATCAGGCCACCGAACGCACCACCGCCGGTGAAGCCGAGCGCGGCGCCGCAAAACGCGCCGCTCAGGATCCTGGCGACGAATCCGGTGGGTGCCTTGCGGCTCGGCGTGTTCGGCAGCTTATCGACGATCAACTCACCGATCGCAAGCAGGGTAAGGATGAATGGCGCCGCGAGAGTGCCCAGGAACCCTAACGGTGTGCCGCTCAGATGCAGCCACTGAAAACGCGCGGCCCAGCTGACGGCCGCTGGCGCGGTGAATGTGCGCGACCCTGCGACCACACCAATGAGAAACGCGAATAGATAGAACCTCAGCATGTGTCCTTCAGCTCACGGTCGGTCTTGGCGCTACCAATCACCGCGTCTTTCCTGCGGCGCACAACGCGGTTTGTGAGGCTTCATCGTGGAAACTGTTGGTCAGCCATCTACCAGTAGCGCGAGTTGGTTGCGGACGGCACGCAAGATGTCGGCAGAACCGGATGCATCCACATTTCGGATCGCACGCGAAAGGGCAAGCGCACCGACCATCGCAGCAAACATGAGAACGGCGCGGTCATGACCGTGTTTGGCACCGACCGCTTCGAGGCTTTCGCCGGCGAGAGCGATGAATTGATCGACCCCGCTGTGGAAAGTCGCCTGCAACTCCGCGGGCTGGCGCGCCACCTCTGACACCAGCGCCGCCGCCGGACAGCCCGCCTCTGGCTGGTCTCGATGCTGCGTTGAGAGATAGCGCTGCAGGAACTTCGGGGCGGGCAGGCCGCTGAACTCACGCAGACAGTCCGCGAAGGCGCACTTCATGGCCTCCGTCGTTAGCGCTTCCTTCGATTGGAAGTGGCTATACAGCGCACCGTGGGTCAGGTTCGCCGCTCGAGCGACCTCGGCGACGCTCATGTGAGTGAGCCCGCGCGCCCGCATCTGAGCGGAAGCCGCTTGCAGGATCGCATCGCGATTTCCCAGTGCTTTGGCCTTAGAAACCTTCATCGGCCGGGCCGCCGGCGCTTGACGATAATCATTATCGATGTTATTAATGTATTCATGATAACAGTAATCATAAAGTCAGTCGCTAGGGAAAGCAACGGCGGAGACATCTTTCCAGCATTTCCACTTATTGGAGAGGTCAATCATGAAGGTTAAAGGTTCGGTGGCCCTGGTCACCGGCGCAAATGGCGGGATTGGGCGGGCGTTGGTTCAGGAATTGCTGAAGCGCGGCGCGGCAAAGATTTATCTCGGCGCGCGCGACCCGGCATCCCTGCGCGAGCTGGTCGCCGAGTCGAGCAAGCTCGTTCCGGTCACGCTCGACATCACAAATCCGAAGCAGATCGAGGAGGCCGCCAAAACCGCTTCCGACATCACGCTTCTGATCAACAACGCCGGCACGGTCGCCTTTAGCGGCGCACTCGCAGCGAAGGACCCGATGGCGGCACGCCAGGAAATGGAGGTCAACTATTTCGGGGTTCTGGCCCTGACGCAGGCGCTCAGCGGCACTCCCGCTTTCAGCAATGGTGGAGCGGTGGTGAACATCCTGTCATTTCTCGCGTTAGCGACGCTCCCCGTTGCGGGGACCTATTCCGCATCAAAGTCGGCCGCGCTGGCTCTCACGCGCACACTGCGTGCCGAACTGAAGCGCCGAGGCGTGCAGGTCGTGGGCGTACTGCCAGTGCAGACGGATACGCCGGCGTACTCCCCATTGCCCGAACCGAAGTTGCAGCCGGAGGAGGTAGCGGTAGGCACGCTTGATGGCCTCGAAGCCGGTGAGGAAGACGTGTACCCCGGAGCACTTTCTCGCGCCGCGGCCCAGGTGTTCAAGAATGACCCCGCCGCTTTGCAGGCCCGTATGTCCACCATCGTTCACGCAATCGACTGAGGGCCGCTGAGTGATGTTGCGGATCGAGCAGGAGCACCCCGGCCACTCTCGTAAGCACACGAAGCGTGTGACAACGCCAAATTCCTGCTGCATGCGGGGATCGGTGCGGCAGGTCCAGAATGGGCGGTAGGTACCGGAATCGAGGAGACTTTAGCCCACCTCTCCCCATCCCGGTACCTACCCTCAACTCGTCCAGCAGTGTGATTCGCAGCGATCCTTGCTCGGCGCCCGAGCGTCGGTGGATCGCCTCTCGCTGAAATTCAGTGTCGCCAAATCGGAGTCGCAACAATGGCCTGACCGGTCGTCGTGGTCCCGCTGATCTCGCCGCGGTCATTGATATCAAACGCCAGAAGTATGGGGCCTGTGATACCCGAGCCTGGCTCGATCAGCTCATTGAGGTTTTGCGGGACGCCGTGCATGAGTACCCACGGATGGGTATTTCCGTTGGCATCGCTGGAATAGCCCACGGTGATCCCACGATTATTGATGCTTGAGGCCGTACTGGTGACATCACCCTGCAGCAATGGCAGCCATACCCACCCCTCCTGCTTGGTCCAACGGAAAGGCTGTGTGAGTGCGCCAAAGGGATCATTCGGCACTCCTGCAAACCCGACGACGTCGCCCCGCTCGTTGACCATCATCGGTGTATTCCAATAGGGCGCATTGTTGGGATTGTTAAGGGGGATTGCGACGCCGTTATCCCACAGGACTGCATGCTTGGCGGTACCGCCCCCCACCGCGTTATCGCAGTCTCCAGAAATTCCGACGATTTGACCACGGTCATTCAGTGCGGTGGCAGCACCCGACCCGTCTGTTCCAATCAAAGGAAGAGCACGCATGTCGTTACGGCCGGGACCCCAGACAACCGGTTTGAATTGAAGAACCTGAGGTGCAATACAGGTCGAGTCGTGCACCGTATTTTCGGCCCACCCCACAGTCTCGCCGAGATTGTTGGTACCGGTCGCAAAGCCATTGGTACCGCCGAGTGTAGGCAGCGGCCTCATCTTCCGCGTTGCGGGGTCCCAGACGAATCCCAGGCAAACATTGAAGTTCGGGTTACCATTCAGAAAGTACTGGCAGCTCCAACCTTCTTTGTTTGGATCCAATTTATCCGTGTAGGAGATGCCGGAGAGCAGGCCCAGGAGATTTTTCACGGGCCACTGCACCACGCTGTTCAGTGCAGGCGTGCCGAGCGTCCCAAGATCCACAGTTTGACCAAACACCCAGGCCGTAGCGTGAAGGGCATTGGTAGTTGAAGTATTACCGCCTGCGATGACGCCGAGGTCATTAACGCTGGTGGCGAACGCGTTGGGGGTATTCGAGTTGCTCAGTACGGTAACGCGGTACAGCGGTTGTTCTGCGGGCGCTGCTGCGGAGTGCGCGATGGCGATGCAGCTGGCGGCGGCGAACATGAATTGCGAAATCGGACGCATAAGATTCTCCTCTTGTGGAGCGGAGGCTACGCGTAAGGCATCCCGGCTTCGCCGGACGCGTCGGGTGCGCCGCTTCCGTCCCGTTATTGCTTCCCTTGATAACTGTGAAGACGCAGGATCCAATCGGTGCGCGAACGAGAAAAACCCTACCGCGGAGAAGACAACGGAACCGGCCGTTTTGGGACATCGCACGATGTCAGGCGATTCTTGGCGGCCGCGCGCCTGCCCACAGGTGGAAAACCGCATAACCTCGAAACGGACGCCACCTTTCGGCGCGCGCCTCGAGCTCAAGGGGCGTGAGGGGCTTGCCACCGAGGGCTACCTGGCGACGGATGAGCAGGTCACCGAAGGGAAATGCATCAGGTTCACTGAGGCCCCGTAGCTCGAAATATCCAACCGTCCACCGCCCGACTCCCGGCAGCGCACGGAGCATGCGGCTGACATCGTCTGATGGGGCATTAAATCGAATGACCTTGTCACAAACGCTGCGCGCCAACTGACGCAAAGCCGCGCGCCGCGGGGGACTGATCCCGAGCTTCTGCAGATTGGCATCGGCCAGGACCGCTGGCGTGGGGAAGAGGTGAGTGATGCCGGTCACGAGCGGCTCGATCGGTGCGCCAAAGCGCTCGACCAATTGCCCGAGCAACGTGGTCGCCGCCGCGACACTGAGTTGCTGTCCGAGGATTGCACGCACGCTGCACTCGAACGGATCCCAAACGCCTGGAATTCGCAGCCCTGGGCGCTCAGCGATCAGTGGTCTAAGGACTGGATCGCTGCACAAAGCTGCGGTGATTCGGACCGGATCGGCGCTTAAGTCGAACATGCGCCGAGCCGTGCTGACCAAAATTGGCAATTCCGCGGGCATTGCTCCCCGGATCAGGAGAGCCAAGGCGTGTACGCACTCTACGGGTCGGAACTGCAACACGGCATGGCCGCTTGGCGTGTGGACCGCTCGCGCATAACTCTCGTTAGTCGCGACTTCTACGCCTCGGATCGCTCGCGTTGCGAGAAAGCCGTGAACGTGGCCCCAATCGTAGGGTGGGCGATAGGCGAGTCGGAGCGTTATCTCGGCGCCGCCACTGACGTTCGCGCCGATGCGGCGGCGCTTACGCAGCTCGCGCGGGGATCTCTGGTAAGTCGCTCGAAACGCATCGTTGAATCGCCGGATGCTCCCGAAGCCCGACGCCAGTGCGATATCTGTGATCGACAGGTGGGTATCATCCAACAGGCGCTTCGCAAAGTGCAGACGACGGGTCTGACCGATCGCCGCAGGTGACACCCCCACATGCTGAGTGAACAGTCGACTCAGGTGACGAACGCCGATACCGAGGCGATTCGCGAGGTCGCCGACTGAACCGCTGTCCAGTGCTCCGTCCTGAATAAGCCTAAGTGCACGCTGCACTACGGCGGAGGTGCCCGTCCATGCAGGAGATCCGGGGGCGGCCTCGGGTCGGCAGCGCAGGCACGGTCGAAACCCGGCCTCCGCAGCTTCCGCGGCTGTTGAGTAGTATTGAACGTTCGAGTCATTGGACAGACGCGATGGGCATATCGGGCGACAGTAAATGCGTGTGGATCTGACCGCGATGAAGAATCTACCGTCAAAGCGCGCGTCGCGGCTGCGGCGCGCGCGATCAAGGACGTCCCGCGTGAGACCAGAAACTGCTTCCACGAATTTGACACTAGTCTCAGGAGCCCGGAGCTACTGGCCATATTCGGCTGTGGTACGCCACCTCGGCGAGAAGCCTCTCCCGCAGGCCTTTATGCAGGCGTCCGGCCATCGATCGATCCATGACCTGTTCCCGTGTGTCGGGCAAGCCGAGGCCCCGCAGGTTTCCGTCTGCTGGAGTCCCAGTCGTGGGTCTCAGTTGCCTTGGCCGCGGAGGCTCAATCCGACGAACTAACGCCTTCCGCGGGGGGCGGCGTGGGCGTATTCGAGGAGGGGTCATTGGGCTGCACGGAAGGCTTGAGGCCCGTTACCGCGAGCGGCTCGATCTCGTCGAATTTTCGATAGTCGATCCGTACGGTGCCGTCGGCGTCTACCTCCAGGATGTCGCGAAAACCCTGATTCCACCGAATGGTGCTACATGAGTATTCGTGCCGTGCCGTGAGCACCTGGCCAGTTGTCACGTCGGTACCGCTCAGGTTCAGAATAAACACCGTCGAGGCAGCATTCAGGGACTCCGCAGTTTCGTCCTTCAACGGGCTGGTGTGGTCAAGGACATGCATGATATTCCAGCCGAGAATGAACGCAGGATGCTGCGCCCGTACGAGCGACAGATCGGTGATCCGACGAATGCGAAAGGCCTCCTCGGTCACCTCATCGCGCAACATGCGCAGCTGTGCCGAGGCGTCCTGAATGACGTTTTGACGGGCATTGGCTGCCCGAAACATGAGAGTGAGCTTACCGTTGATCGGGCGTACGACTGCGTTTGCGGCAAATAGGAACCGCGCCCGCGGCCGCGAGAAGCGTGCGAACATCAGCCCCGTGATCAAAGCGAGCGTCATGAGACCGACGAAAATCTCGATCATGGAGACGATGTGGCCGTAAAGAGTCTGCGGATGCATCTCCCCGTAACCGACCGTCCCTAGCGTTTCGACGCTGAAGAAGAACGCGCCCGCGAAGCCAGGGGGATTCAAGTTGGCGATGCACCCCGGCACGAGGTAGTAGAGCCAGCCGAAGAGCAGGTCGAAGGCCAGGAAGAAGGCGGCAATGGTCGCGAAGAGCCGCGGCCAGCTAAGGGTCATGAAGAAGTGGTAGAGGTCCTGGAAAACCGCTGGCCGCAGGCCCTGTGAGATGATCTCTCGCTGGCCCAGCTGCACGTGGCGCAAGCGAGATCTTCGGCCTTTATGCGCCTGAGCCCCATCCGTCGCGGGCTTTGCGCGGTCCTGCGGTGCGGTCACTTAAGTGTCGAACAGTTTTGAATTGATGGCAGAAGCGCAGTTTATACCCTGCGTTGCATTCGCGAGAACGCTTAAGATTCTGTCCGCGTGGACCTCGTTATCAACCCCGGGCGAAACGCTAGATGAAAGTAAGCGTTTCTGCTGCTCCATCGTCATCGTGGGATGCGCTCATGTTTCACCTCCGTTTTGAATCCAGTCGAGCTTCAAGTCGGGCGTGCAAGCCTATCCGGGAAGGGAATTCCCGAGTGAAGCTTCTCCTCTTCCATGGTGGTTCCGTTGATTCAGTTTTCCGTCGTGGTGCGCCATAACAAGCTGTAGCTCATTCGCTATACGAGAACGCGAGCCGAGCCAATCCGAGCTTACTGGCCGGATGCGGGCGCACTCTGGACTGAGCCTCGCTGCTGTCTTAACCAAGTCGGCGAAGCACTCCGCCTGCATCTTCTGCATTACCCTGCCGCGATGCGCCTTCACGGTGATTTCACTGATGCCGAGCTCCGCCGCGACCTGTTTATTAAGCAAACCTAAAACGACTAGCCCCATGATCTGCCGTTCGCGTTGGGTGAGTAAGGCATAGCGGTTACGCAGAACGCGCATTTCCATCTCGTGAGCAAGAGCAACGCGGCTGCGGTCGAGGCATTCCCGGATGGCGTTCAACAGAACGTCTTGCTCGAATGGCTTCACCAGGAATTCGACGGCACCCGCTTTCATGGCTTGGACCGATGTGCGCACATCGTCGTAGCCGGTGATGAACATCATCGGTAGGTCCGGCCGCTCCGAAGCGAGCCGCTTCTGGATGTCGAGACCGTTGAGATCCGGAAGAGACAGGTTGAGAACCAAACAGCTCGGGACAGGGGCACGCTGCCGGGTGAGGAATTCTTCGGCGGAGGCAAAGGTCTCGGCCTGCCACCCTTCGCCGCGAAGCAATAATTCTAGAGACTCGCGGACTGAAATATCCTCGTCGACGACGAACACGATTGGCGCAGTGTGCGTGAGTGCTGTGGTCATGTAAGGTCTCCTGTCCTATTGCATTCCTTCAGCTGTGTGACGGTTGAATCAGCTCCCGTTGCCTCCATCCCTTGGAACAACAGTACCTAAGGGCCACGGATTCTTGAAGTAACAGCCGGTACGTAACCACGAATTGAGACTGTCCCTCGTGCCGAGCGGCTCGGACTGCAGAAGGCTTGTGCGTGTGCACTGCGTGATAAGATTCCATAGGAAATTGCGCTGATTTGAGCCAATATCGGCTCGCGCGGGCGAGCCTGGGGAGACCTGTCTTTTGGTGCTGAATGCGGCAGTCGTTACCCGCCATGTGGATCGGGCGCTAAGTTCGGCGCTGTTTTGCAAGGCCGAACGACAGTCACGATTTCTGCGATTCGTAGTGGATGCGGCGCTTCGGTCCCCCGAGGCAACGATCAAGGAATTCGAGGTGGGAATGGCCGTGTACGACCGGCGCTCGGACTACGATCCGCGCACGGATCCCATCGTACGTGTAGAAGCAGCCAGGCTGCGCGCCCGGTTGCGGGAATACTACGAGATCACGCCATCAGATGGCGTACGCATCGATATTCCTAAAGGCCGATACGTGCCGAAATTCACCTCCGTCGCAGCCCCGCAGGGACAGGCGGGCTCCGACCTGTCCATCCTGTTGTCGCCATTCCGCAGCCTCAGTCCCGATCCGGCGGATCAAAACTTTTGTGATGGGTTGAGCGAGGAGGTTCTCCACAAGCTTGCTCAGGAGCCTGCACTAAGGGTGGTCACTCAATCTGTCGCCGCTTGGCTTGAACAAAGAGAGGGGCCCAAGCCCCGATTCCTACTGGAGGCCAGCATCCGGCGGGCCGGCGCGGAGCTCAGGCTCACGCTCCACCTCACGGAACTAACGAACGGGGGGTCGACGCGCCTATCCAATATTTACCGAGCCACGATGAACGACATTTTCATCACGCAGGAGCGGTTGGCCGAGGAAATTTGCAGCGACATCTCCGCAGCCTTGCGCGCCGATGAGGTGGGATAGCTCTCCATGCACTCGATCATGATCGGCCATTTGCGAGACAGCGTCTCGCTGCTGCCTATGGAAGATCTCCGTCCGGTTTATGAGTTCTACAGGCGCTTATTCGAGCTCGCCCCCGAGGCGCAGCCATTGTTCACTAGAGAGGCTGGCCAGCAAGCCAAAAAGTTTTCAGACATGCTGGCATGGGTGATCGCACATCTGGAGCACGCTGACGAGCTGCGCAAGGAAATGCGCGAACTAGGCGCTCGCCACAGAGGCTATGGCGTTACGGCCGACCAGTATGCCTCGGTCGGTTCCGCGTTAATCTGGATGTTCCAGCACGCTCTCGGTGATCGTTTCACCCCGGAAATGGAGGAGGCTTGGTTGGAGGTCTTTGCCTTTATCAGCCTCGAGGCGGAGCGTGGTGCTCGGGAAGCGGAGTCGACGAGCATCGATCCATGACCTTCAAGCGACGGCGGGACGACTAGCAATCGTCGAGCGTTGACTCCGGATGGTACTGGGCGCAGCTGGCACACCTATGCCACTGACGGGATAGACAGACCAAGATAGATAACGCGATCGGTTGGCGTTGCGACTGCCGGCCAACAGGGGACACCCGAGCGATCCCGAAAAGCGGCGCATACGGAACGTGGTTCGGTCTGCTGTCTTGGACGCTGGATCTGCACCCGAAACCCTCACGGTGATTACCATCACGCAAGACCATTCGAGCCACCGGCACGAATCTGGCACTATCGTCTTGACAGTTTTACTAATGGAATAAATTATAGAGGTGGTAGAGGACCTAAAAGTAGCCCAACAGCCAATGGAGTAAGAGTGTGCCGCTGCCGCGCCGGCGCACCCTCAAACAAGGCGAACTCCGAGTGCCGCGAATCTCAGCTCTCGAAACCCACGACATCCGTTTCAGGACGTCGGAGGATTTCCATGGCTCGGATGCCATGAATCCCGACCCCGACTATTCGGCGGCCTACGTCCTGCTGCGAACCGACGAGCCCGGCGGGCAGACCGGTCATGGCTTCGCATTCACTATCGGGCGCGGTAACGATGTGCAGACGGTGGCGTGTTCAGCGCTGCATCACCTCGTGGTTGGCCGCGATGTGGATGAGATCGCCTCAGATCTCGGCGCGTTCGCGCGCACCCTGACCAACGACTCGCAGCTGCGCTGGCTCGGGCCCGAGAAGGGTGTCATGCACATGGCAGTGGGCGCGGTCGTGAACGCGGCCTGGGACCTGGTCGCGCGCCGCGCCGCCAAGCCGCTATGGCGCTTTCTCGCCGACATGAGCCCTGCAGAGATGGTGCGCTGCATCGATTTTCGTTATCTGCACGATGCGCTCACCCCCGGCGAGGCGCTCGCCCTGCTGCAGTCCGCCGAACGCGGCAAGGATGAGCGCATCGAATATCTCCTGCGCCACGGCTATCCGGCTTACACGACAAGTCCGGGCTGGCTGGGCTACCCGGACGAGATGCTGGTGCGCCTCGCGCGTCAGGCGGTCCTGGACGGGTTCCGCAGCATCAAGATCAAGGTGGGCATGAACCTCGAGGACGACCTACGGCGCTGCCGTCTGGCGCGCGAGGCTATCGGACCCGACATCGCCATGGCGGCGGACGCCAATCAGCGCTGGGACGTCCATGACGCGATCCCGTGGATCCGCAGACTCGCGCCTTTTGGTATCGCTTGGGTCGAGGAACCCACCAGCCCGGATGACGTGCTCGCGCATCAGGCTATCCGCCGCGGCGTCGCCCCGGTGCCCATCTCGACCGGCGAGCACACCCAAAACCGGATCCTCTTTAAGCAATTTCTGCAGGCCGGCGCGGTGGATCTGATCCAGATCGACGCCAGCCGGGTAGGGGGAGTGAACGAGAATCTGGCCATCCTGCTGCTCGCCCACAAGTTCGGTGTGCGTGTGTTTCCGCACGCCGGTGGCGTCGGTCTGTGCGAGCTGGTACAGCACCTGGCAATGGCGGATTTCATCTGTATCAGCGGCAAGATCGAGGATCGGGCGATTGAGTATGTCGATCACCTGCACGAGCACTTCGTTGACCCCGTGCGCATCCGTGGCGGACGGTATCTCGCGCCCGCGCTGCCGGGCTTCTCCGCCGAAATGCGGCCGCAGACCCTGCGCCATCAACGCTTTCCGGACGGGAATGCGTGGCGGGGCGTGTAGACTTCAGGCCACGGCCGCTCCGTGGCGGCGCCGTGAATCCCCCGCATGAGCGACAGCTCGGGACCGAAATACCGTGCGCCGGCCCTCGAGAAGGGCCTGGCAGTGCTGGAACTCCTGGCGCGCGCCAATGGAGCGATGTCGCTGAATGCGATCTCACGCAGCCTCAACCGCTCGGTGAGCGAACTCTTCCGGATGATCCAGGTGCTCGAGTTCCACGGCTACCTGGAGCTGGCGAGTTCGGGCGAGGGCTACGTCCTCAGCAACAAGCTGTTCGCGCTCGGCATGACGCGCGCGCCGACCCGCGATCTTCACGATGCCGCATTGCCGGTCATGCACCGCCTGGCGGAGCGCATCGGCCAATCCTGTCACCTCGGGGTGGTCTCGGCGGACCAGATGGTCATCGTGGCCCGCGTCGAGGCTCCCGGTGACCTCGGTTTCTCGGTACGTATCGGCTACCGCCGCGCGATTGTGGATTCCACCTCGGGGCTGGTGCTGTACGCCTTCCAGAGCGAGCTGGTCCGCGCCGAGTGGAAGAAGCGCCTGGGGCACGCCATCAGCCGCCGCGAGTGGGCGGCTTTCGAGCGCCGCGGTCACGTGGCGCGCAAGGCGGGCTACGTGACCGCCGACAGCCATGCGGTGCAGGGCGTCCTCGATCTGTCGGCCCCTGTGACCCAGTCGGGCGGCGTCGCCGCAGCGCTCACTGTCCCCTACGTCAAGACGTCGCGGGCTCTGAAAGTGCCGGACACGGTCGGCCCGCTGGTCGAGGCGGCGCACGAGATCTCGAGCCACTTGGGTGGTGTCCGCCCGGCGGCGGACTAGTCGACTCGCCCCTCGCGCCTACCCGGCACCGCCAGTCCCAGATTGCCTCGATGCCTGCCGGCCGGTGATGCCTGCGGCTCGTGATGCTGACGCCGTTGATTTTATGGGTGAGCGCGATATCATCTATAAAACAACGGGCCGCCAGAGAACTTCTTAAAGAGGGCGAGGCGAGGGTGTCGGGTCTTTGCGTCTTCATTCCGAAAGGGACGAGAACATGACTCCAGTGTGGGGCGAACGATCCTTGGCGGGGCGCGCGTTGCTCGGTGCAATGGCAGCAGCGGGCCTCATGCTTTTGAGCTTCGCTGCGGTCGGGGTTGCGAACGCAGCTGACGCCGCAAGCGCCGCGGGGCCTGACCAGCTGCAGGAAGTGATCGTGACGGCTGAGAAGCGTGAGGAGAATATCGAGAAAGTGCCGATCAGTGTCTCGGTGCTGAGCCGTGACGAGATGATGCAGCGGAACATCACCGACATGGCTGACGTTGCCGCGGTGACCCCGGGCGTGGATTTCCAGAATCAAGGCTCAACCATCGCACTCTCGATCCGCGGCATCTCTTCGGGCATCTCCGGCTACTCCACGACTGGCATTTACCTCGATGACGTGCCGGTGCAGATCCGTCTGGACAACGGCATCGTGCCGGGAACGAACACGACGCCGCTGGTGTTCGACCTTGATCGTGTCGAGGTCCTCAAGGGTCCGCAGGGCACACTGTTCGGTGCCGGCGCTGAGGGCGGCACGATCCGCTTCATCCAGGCGCAGCCGAGTCTCACCCAATCCAGCGGCTACGCGCGCGCGGGGATCGGCACCACCGACAACGGTGGCCCGAGCTACGAGATGGGAGCCGCATTCGGCGGCCCGATCATCCAGGATGAGCTGGGATTTCGCGTCAGCGCCTGGCACGAACGCCAGGGCGGTTATATCGAGCACGACAGCGCCATTCCGGGAGGTGCGGAATATTCCGATTCCGGCTGGCGGGATGCCGACGTGCTGCGCGCTGCGCTGACCTTTGCACCGGTCTCGGCTCTCAAGATCACGCCGTCGATGTTCTTTCAGCACACCTACTGGAACGACGTGCCGACCTTCGATCCCGGCTCGGCCAACTTCCCGGACCCCATGATTCAGAACTGGAGCTCGCTCAACCCGACGCTCACCAACCTCGACTCAGGAAGGCTGGCGTTCCAAGGCCTGCTACTGCAGCCGAGCAGCGACTCGCTCTCCCTGCCGGCACTGAAGGTCACAGACGAGGTGCCGGGTGCCACGCTGACCTCCAGCACCTCCTACCTGCACCGCGCCTACACCGCACAGCAGGACTTCACGACCGTCATGCCGGCCATCATTGGCCTGCCCTGGCCGCTGAGCGCAAACGCCGCAGCGGACAGCTACACGCCGGCGACTCTCAACGTGTTCGCGCAGGAGTTGCGCGCGGCCTCGTCCAACCCCGATGCCCGCCTGCAGTGGACCTTGGGTGGCTTCTACACCAAGTCGCGCCAGGTCGGTTACCAATGGGTGGTGTCACCGTACTGGCCGACCCAGATTCAGCAGGCTTACGGACAGAGCATCGAGCAGGAGTTTGGCCAGCCACTGTTGCCGGGTAACCTGTCGGTGTACGAGAAGGAGCCGCTGAGCGATGAGCAGCTGGCCGGCTACGGCCAGGTCACCTGGGAAGTGGTCAAGCACTTTGCGCTCGTGGCCGGCGCGCGCGTCGCGCGCGAGACCGACAAGTACAGCATCTACATCAACGGGCCGCTGAATGGACCCAAGGCCACGCAATTCTCCGGCGAGCAGAAGGCGACGGTGGTCGATCCGAAGTACGGCATCAATGTGCAGCTCGATGACAACAACCTGCTGTACGTCAGCGCCACCAAGGGCGACCGCATCGGTGGTGTCAACCCGCCGTTCTACAACTTCCCGGCGTGCAACGCGGCGCTCGCAGCGCTCGGTTACGCGGACGGGGCGCCCGGCACCTACTCAGGTGACTCGCTGTGGAGCTACGAGGTCGGCGCCAAGGACCGCCTCCTGAACGGCCATCTGCAGACCGCGTTCAGCGCCTTCTACATCCGCTGGTCTGACATTCAGCAGATCGTGCAGGTGCCGGCCTGCACCGAAGGCTTCACCTCGAATCTCGGCAAGGCAACCAGCAAAGGGTTCGATCTGCAGATCGATGCGCTGATTGCACAGGGACTGAAGGTTGGCCTGAGCGTCGGCTATACGGACGCGCGCAATGCCACCACGATCTCCGTGGGCGGCAACAATGTCGTCGCCGACGGGCAGCAGATCAACAACTTCGCCTCACCCTGGATCGTTGTCCCGACAGTGGAATACAGCTTCCCGATCGCCACGGGTCGCGATGGCTACGTGCGTCTGGATGACACCTACCACAGCAGGAACCCGGGTCCCTACCAGCCGACCACCAATACCTCGAGTCCGACGTACAATCCCTACTTTCTGCCCAATCCCGGCTACAACCAGCTGAACATGCACGTCGGCATGACCTGGAGCGGCTGGGATGTTTCGCTATACGCGTTGAATGTCGGGAACAACCTGCCGATGCTCTACAACAACGCGCTCAACATCTTTACCTTCTACGGCGCGACCTTCACCCTGCAGCCGCGCACCATCGGCGTGACGGCGATGTATCACTGGTGAGCTATGTGGATGCGAACCCGCCCGCCTACCGGACATTTTTGGGTTCGGCGAGTGTTTACGCGTTCGTGCTCGTCGTCAGCCTGTTCTTCCTCTGGGGGGTTGCCAACAACCTGAACGATATTCTCATCAAGCAGTTCAAGAAAGCATTCGAACTGTCGGACTTCCGCGCGGGCCTGGTGCAGAGCGCCTTCTATCTGGGCTACTTCCTGCTCGCCATCCCCGCAAGCCTGGTGACTCGGTACTACGGCTACAAAGTGGCTCTGCTGGTGGGGCTGGGCCTCTATGCGGTCGGCGCCTTCGCTTTCTGCCCGGCAGCGGCGCTGCATGCGTACCCGCTTTTCCTGGCGGCGTTGTTTGTCATCGCTTCGGGCCTCGCCTTCCTCGAGACCGCGGCAAATCCACTGGTGACGGTGCTCGGGCCGGCGCAAGGCGCCACGCGGCGGCTGAACTTGGCGCAGTCCTTCAACCCCTTGGGATCGATCAGCGGCATCCTGATCGGCCGCTACTTCATCTTTTCGGGCGTCGAATTGAGTCCAGCGCAACTTGCCGGTATGGGCAGCAGCGCCCGTGCGGCCTACTACGCCTCGCAGTCCCTGGCGGTGCAGGGGCCCTATCTGGTGATCGGCGCCGTGGTGCTGCTGTGGGCACTGCTCATCGCTACGGTGCGGTTACCGGCGGTCGCGAGGCTCAGCGATACGCCGCCGGCGCGGGCAGGGACGCGGCAGCTGCTGCACAACACCAATTTCGTGTTGGCAGTATTGGCCCAGTTCTTTTATGTCGGCGCTCAGGTCGGGATCTGGAGTTATCTCATCCGCTATGCGCAACATTCGCTGCCGGGGCTTCCCGAGCGCCGCGCCGCCGATTTTCTGACGATCGCACTCGTGCTCTTCATGTGTGGCCGCTTCGCCGGAACCGCGCTCATGCGTTTCCTGTCCCCGGTCAGGCTGCTCGCGGGCTTCGCCCTGATCGCGCTCGCACTCGCCGCGGTGGCCATGCTTCTTCCCGGGCGCGTCGGCGTCGCTGCGCTGGTCGCCACCGGCTTCTTCATGTCCATCATGTTTCCGACCATCTTCGCGCTCGGGCTGCGCGGTCTCGATGACGAGGCCCGCAAGACAGCCTCCTCGTTCCTCGTGATGGCGATTGTCGGCGGCGCGACACTCACCCTCCTCATGGGCGCGATCTCGGATGCGGCCGGCATTCATAACGCCATGGTGGTGCCGCTGCTGTGCTTCGCGACGGTGCTGGCATTCGCCCGCTACACGCGCGGGCTGCACACAGCCGTATGAGGCCCGCATCATGCCGCGACTTTACTTCGCACTGGACTTGAAAGACGACGTGGCGCTCATCGCGGAATATGAGCGCTGGCATCGTCCCGAGTGCATCTGGCCCGAGGTGCTCGCCGCGCTCAGCGCGGCCGGCGTGACAGAGCTCGAGATTCTCCGCTGCGGCAACCGCTTGATGATGGTGATGGATGTGCCGCCGGGGTTCGTGACTGCTGATCCAGCCGCGGCCGCCACGGGGCGCCTGGCGCAATGGGAGGAGCTGATGTGGCGATTCCAGCAGGCGCTGCCGTTCGCAGAACCCGCTCAGAAGTGGGTGCCGATGCAGCGCATCTTTTCGCTGCTCGAGACCCGCAGGCGACAAAGTCCATGAGGTTCGGCGGAATCCGTTTGCTGATTCTCGCCGCCGCGCTGACGGCAGCCGCTGCGCTCGCAACGGCTGCGATGGCCGAGGCAGACAAGAGCACTCCACCGGCGTCCTACCACCCGAGCGCGGCCAACCAGGCGGCCCGCGACGGGTTCCAGGACGCAAGATTCGGCATGTTCATCCACTGGGGTATCTACAGCGTGCCGGCGCGCGGCGAGTGGGTGATGGAACACGAACATATCCCGGTCCGCGAGTACGAGAAGTTCGCTCCGCAGTTCAATCCGACCCAGTTCAGCGCCGCGGAGATCGTCGCGCTCGCCAAGCGCGCCGGGATGCGCTACATCACCATCACCAGCAAACACCATGACGGCTTCGCCATGTGGCCCACCCGGCAGAGCCACTGGGACATCCTCGATGCGAGTCCCTACCGGCAGGATCCGCTGAAGGCGCTCGCCAGCGAAGCGCAGCGGCAGGGCATCAAGCTCTTCTTTTATTACTCGATGCTCGACTGGCACAACACCGACTACTGGCCGCGCGGTCGCACCGGGCATTTCACCGGGCGCCGCGAAGCGGGCGACTTTAACCACTATCTCGACTACATGAACGCCCAGCTCGCGGAGCTCCTGGGTGGCGGTTACGGCGCCATCGGTGGAATCTGGTTCGACGGCATGTGGGACAAGCCCGACGCCAACTGGAATCTCGAGCGCACCTACGGGCTCATCCACCGCCTGCAGCCCGCCGCGCTTATCGGCAACAACCATCACCGCAGCCCATTTGCCGGTGAGGATTTCCAGATGTTCGAGCAGGACCTGCCGGGCGAGAACTCGGCTGGATTCAACCAAGCCGGCGTCTCGAACCTGCCGCTCGAGACCTGTGAGACGATCAACCACTCCTGGGGCTACACCCGCGACGACAAGAGCTTCAAGAGCGTCGCACAGCTGATTCACCTCCTGGTACGGGCGGCCGGTGCGAATGCCAACTTCCTGCTGAATATCGGGCCGACCGCCGAAGGCAAGGTGCAGCCGGAGTTCGTCGAGCGGCTCCAGGCCATGGGAGCATGGCTGGGCACGCATGGCGATACGATCTACGGCACCCGCGCCGGGCCCGTCTCGCCGCGCAGCTGGGGCGTCTCCACGGCCAAGGGCAATCGAATCTATCTGCACATCCTCTCCTGGCAGGAGCCGTATCTCGTACTGCCGCCCATCAGCGGCATCAAGGCCGCATGGGACTTCGACAGTCATCAAAAGGTGGAGCTCAGCGAGTTTCGCGGGCAGACCCTGCTCGCCGTGCCGCCCGCCACGGCTGGCAGCATGGACCGCATCGTCGTGCTCGAGCAGTAGCGGGACGCCCATGCTGGCAGCACACCACATTGGGCGCGGCGTGCAGGTCTCGGCGCTCGGTTTTGGTGGCGCCCCGATCGGTAATCTCTATCAGATGGTGAGCGAGGCACAGGCGCAGGCGGCCCTGGAGACGGCGCTCGCCGAGGGCATCAGATACTTCGATACCGCTCCCTTCTACGGATATGGCCTGAGCGAGGAGCGCATGGGCCGCGCGCTCGAGGGCCGTGCCCGCGAAAGCTATGTGCTCTCGACCAAGGTGGGACGGCTGGTGAGCCGCGACCCACTTGCCACACGCACGCCGGGGGAGCCATTCGCGGTCGCGGGCACGCGTGCGGTCTTCGACTACAGTCGCGACGGCGTGCAGCGCTCGTTTGAAGCGAGCATCAAGCGCCTGCGCGTGAACCGCATCGACATCCTCTTCCTCCACGACATTGGCAGACTCACCCACGGCGCACGCCACGCCGAGGTATTGCGGCTGGCGCTCGATGAGGCACTGCCCGCCATGGCCCGCCTGCGCGAGGCGGGGGCGGTGAGTGCCATCGGCATCGGCGTCAACGAACAGGAGGTCGTCCTCGAAGTGCTCACGCGCTTCCCGCTCGACTGCGTCATGCTTGCCGGGCGCTACACGCTTCTCGAACAGGAGAACTCTGTTGAGTTCATGGCGTACGCACACACACACGGCGTGAAGGTGCTGGTCGCCGGCGCCTACAACTCGGGGCTCATAGGTCCCGCGAGCGCCCCGGGAGCCACGTACAACTACGCGCCGGTGGATACTGCGACCCTGGAGCGCGCCCGCAGCCTCTATGCCGAGTGCGCGCGCGAGGGCGTGGACGTCGGTGCTGCGGCGCTGCAGTTTCCGCTGGCGCACCCTGCGGTCGCCGGCGTGATCGCGGGACTGCGCAGCCGTGATGAGGTCATGAGCGCCGTGACCCGCATGCGCACGCCGCTCCCCGCCGCGCTGTGGCAGGGCCTCGAGCGCTCGGGCCTGCTGCCGCACGATGCGCACGTGCCCGCCGCGGTCCCATGATCATCGACGCGCATCAGCACTTCTGGCAGCTCGCGCGCGGCGACTATGGATGGCTGACGCCGCAGGCGGGCAATCTTTATCGCGACTATCTTCCGCAGGATCTTGCGCCGCTGCTCAAGGAGTTTGCGGTGAGCGCGACCGTGCTGGTGCAAGCGGCGCCTTCCGAAGCCGAAACGCTCTTTCTACTGGGGCTCGCTCGCGAGCACGGCTTCATCGCGGGGGTCGTCGGCTGGGTCGATTTTGAGGCGACGGACGCGGCTGAGAACATCGCTGCACTCGCAACCGCCGCGGCCGGCAAACTCAAGGGGCTGCGGCCGATGATCCAAGACATCGCCGACCCGCGCTGGGTCCTGCGGCCTTCGCTTGATGCCGCTTTCGAGGCCATGGTGGCTCACGGACTGGTATTCGATGCCCTGGTTCGGCCGGTGCATCTGGCGCCTCTGCGCGAGCGGCTGCTGCGACACCCGCGCTTGCGCGCCGTGCTCGATCACGCCGGCAAGCCCGACATCGCCGGCGGTGCGATCGAGCCGTGGGCAGCGGCGCTCGAGCGCCTCGCCGAAGACACGGCGATCTGCTGCAAGCTCTCCGGGCTCTTCACGCAAGCCGGTTCGCGGCGCAGCGTCGCGGATCTGACGCCCTGGGTTGCGCAGTTATTCAGGTGCTTTGGCGCCGAGCGCATGCTCTGGGGCAGCGATTGGCCGGTGGTGAACACCGCCGCTAGTTATGGCGAGTGGCTCGGACACGCGCAGGAGTTGATCGAGCGCAGCGCCCCCGGTCGGACAGTGCAAGTGCTCTCAGGGACCGCCCGCTCTCTATATCGTCTTCACTGACCGCAAAAGCCCATGACACAACTCCTGCGCCTTGCGAACAAACGTTGCCTGGTGACTGCCGCGGGCGCTGGCATCGGACGTGCCACGGCTATCGCCTTTGTACGCGCTGGGGCACAGGTGCTGGCCGCCGACATTGATGCCGCGGCGCTGCGCTCGCTCGCCCAGGAGGAGCGCGCCATCCGCACGCTGGTCGCGGATGTGACCGATGTGACACAGATTGCAGCGCTCGCCGCGGCGGAGCCATCGGCGGACGTGCTCTTCAACTGCGCAGGCTACGTGCACGCCGGGACCCTGCTCGAGACCACGCCTGAGGACTGGCGGCGCTCCTTCACGCTCAATGTCGATGCGATGTTCCATCTGTGCCGGGCCGTCATGCCGGGGATGCTGGCCCGGGGACGCGGCAGCATCATCAACATGGCCTCGGTCGCTTCCAGCATCAAGGGCGTGCCGAACCGCTGCGCCTACGGCACCACCAAGGCCGCCGTCATTGGGCTTACGCGCTCCATTGCGTCCGACTACGTGGCCCGCGGCATACGCTGCAACGCCATCTGCCCTGGCACCGTGCGTACGCCTTCGCTGGCCAGCCGCGTTGCGGCATCCGCAGGTGACCCCGAGGCGGTGTGGCAGAGCTTTATCGCGCGCCAGCCCATGGGGCGCCTGGGCGAGGCCGAAGAGATCGCGGCGCTCGCGGTGTATCTGGCCTCCGATGAGTCCGCGTTCGTGACCGGTACGACGCAGATCATCGATGGCGGTTGGTCGAACTCGTGAGGAGACGCGCGCGATGAAGCTCATGCGTGTGGGTGCGCCAGGATGGGAGCGTCCGGCGCTGCTGGCCTCCGACGGAGGGCTGCGAGATCTGGCGGGCATCGTGCCGGATATCGCAGGAGAGGTGCTCACCTCCCGAGGGCTTGAGGCGCTGCGCGCCATAGACCCGGCAGCCTTGCCGCGCCTGCCCGCGGCCGTGCGAATCGGGCCGCCGGTGGGTGCCGTCGGCAAGATGATTTGCGTTGGACTCAACTACGCCGACCATGCCGCGGAATCGGGTATGGCGATACCGGAGCTGCCCATCATTTTCATGAAGGCAACTAGCGCGATCGTGGGACCGAATGATGAAATCAGGATTCCACGCGGCTCGCAGAAGACCGACTGGGAGGTGGAACTCGGCGTCGTCATCGGCGATGTGGCGCGCGATGTGAACCGGGATCAGGCACTCGAGCACGTCGCCGGCTATCTCATCGTGCACGATGTGTCCGAGCGTGCCTTCCAGCTCGAACACGGCGGCCAGTGGGTCAAGGGCAAGAGCTGCGATACCTTCGGCCCGCTCGGGCCCTGGCTCGTGACGCGCGAGGAAATCGCCGACCCGCAGAAGCTGGCGCTGTGGCTCGAGGTGAACGGGCACCGTTACCAGGCGGGCAGCACGCGCACGATGATCTTCGACGTCGCGTACCTCGTCAGCCACATCAGCCGCTACATGACACTGATGCCCGGCGACATCATCAGCAGCGGAACACCGCCGGGAGTCGGCATGGGACAGAAGCCGCAGGTTTTCCTGAAACCCGGGGATGTCGTCGAGCTCGGCATCGACGGGCTCGGTCGGCAGCGCCAGCAAGTGGTGGGCGCATCATGAGATCACTGCAGCTCCTCATGATGTGCCTCGCGCTCGGCCTCGTGGGCACCGCACGTGCCGAGCTTGCGACTGGTACGAACGCCTGCCAGGCGCTGCGCTTGCAAGACTTCAGTGGCGTTCAAGACGCACCGCTGCAGCTCACCGAGGCGCGGATCGTCCCGGCACAGGGCAAGACACCGGCCTACTGCCGCGTCACAGGCTATGTGTGGCCGCAGGTCGGCATCGAGATCCACTTACCGGTGTCCAACTGGAACGGCAAGTTCATGGAGGTCGGCGACGGTGGCTACGGCGGGGAGATGTACCTGTTTCTATGCGAAGGGCCTGTGCGGCGCGGCTACGCCTGCATCGCCTCGGACATGGGTCACCAGGGTGCGACGAACTTAGGTCTTTGGGGCGAGAACAACTTGCAGGCGCAGGCCGACTGGGGCTTTCGCGCCACGCACGTGACCGCGCTGGCCGGGCGCGCGCTGGTACGCGCCTTCTACGCGAAGCCGCCGTCGCGCTCTTATATGTATGGCTGCTCGACCGGGGGCTATCAGGGGCTGGTCGAGTCCCAGCGCTTCCCCTGGGACTTCGATGGCATTGTCGCCATCGCCCCAGATGCCGACAGCGAGGCCGACATCAGCATGCGGCAGGTGTGGAAGTTCCGGCAGTTACTCGACGGGGAGGGCAAGCCGCTTTTCACCCCCGCGGACCTCGAGTTGCTGCACAAGGCGGCGCTTCAGGCCTGTGATATGGATGATGGCGTCAGGGACGGCCTCATCAGCAACCCGCTCGGCTGCCAGTTCGACCCAGGGGTGCTCGCCTGTAAGTCAGGACAAAGCGGCGGTTGCCTGAGCAGTGCCCAGATCGCAGCGGCGCGCAACATCTATGCCGGGCCACACACCACCGCCGGGGCGCGTGTCTCGACGCGCGGCGTCTTCCCCGGCTCGGAGATGGACTGGGGGACGGACGCGGACGCCAGCGCCGAGGTCTCGCAGTTCTTTAAGTACCTTCTCTACCGTCCAGCGCCGGGAAGCACTTGGCGGATCACCGACTTTGATTTCGATCATGACTACCAGCGGCTGGGCCTCGGGGCCTTGTACACCGACAGCAACCCCGACCTGCGTCGCTTCAAGGCGGCGGGCGCGAAGCTCCTGGTCGCGCAGGGCGGGTACGACGGGCTTGAGATCCCCGGGGCCATCTTCGATTACTACGAGACTGTCGAGCGCACCATGGGCGGGAGCGCCACGACCATGGACTTCTTCCGCCTGTTCCTCGTGCCGGGAATGAGGCACTGCAGCGCTGGCGATGGCGCCTTCGCCGTGGACTATCTCAAGTACCTCGAAGCGTGGGTGGAGCAGGGCCACGCTCCGGATATGATCCTGGGCGCGCACGTCGACACCGACTACCTTCTCAAGCAGACGAGCGAGGCGGACGGCAGCCCGCGAGATCGCCTGTGGACGGCGGCCTTCCACCTGGCCTATCCGCTCGATGCAGATGTCCCCGTGACTTTCACGCGACCCTTCTATCCGTACCCTGCGTTCGCAAAGTACACCGGCAAAGGCGATCCGAACGACGCACGCAACTTCCAGCCGGTCATCTCGGCGGCGGCGCACGCCGGCACTGACTGAGCCCGATGCGACACCTGCGGCGTATGACGGTAATCCTCGTCGGCGCGCTGGGGCTCGCCATGACAGCGACCGCGCCGGCGGCGGAGCCGGATACGGCGACGACAGCGCAGGCGACCCGCGAGGACATCGAGTGGCTTGATGTCTGGCTGCCGCAAACGAACGACCATCGGCTGCCGCGCGTGCTCCTGATCGGTGACTCGATTACCCGCGGTTACTACCCGGAGGTGGAGAAGGCGCTCGCTGGACGCGCGTCTGTCGCACGCCTCAGCACTTCCAAGTCACTCGGCGATCCGGCGCTGCTGAAGGAGGTCGCGCTGATCCTCAGCGAGGAGCGGTATGAGGTGATCCATTTCAATAATGGGTTACACGGAAGGGGCTACAGTGAAGCAGCGTACGCACAGGCTCTGCCGTTGGTGAGGGCCGTGATCCTGCGCTATGCACCCGGGGCGCGTCTGATCTGGGCGAGCACCACCGACCTGCGCCCGTCATTCGAGGGCGATCATCCCTCGCTGGCGCGTGTCATCGAGCGCAACCGGCTGGCCGCCCAGTGGGCAGCGAAGAACGATATTCCCGTTGACGATCTTTTCCAGATCGCAGCCCATCACCCCGAATACCATGCACACGATGGCGTGCATTTCGCGCCTGAGGGGTACGCCGCGTTGGCGGCCCAAGTCTCAAGCGTCATCAGTCAGGCGCTGACAGCGCAGTCCAAATCGAACTGAATGACCACTCGCGCGCTGGCGGGCGCCGTCGCGTCAGCTGCCGGGAGATGCTCTTGCGTTAGGGCAACGCTTCGCGAAAGACCTAGAGTACTAGCGCTTGGGTCGACCGTTCTCGCAGACGTTCGCGGTGTCTGCGCGGCTAAAATCGGCGATCCAGTTCGTTTCCCAGGTCTTGTTATCGTAGGAGTACGCCTGCTCCCACCGCGCATGGTCATGATCGAGCTTGTTCCACATATAACGTACCTTGATGGCACGACCGTCTTCGTGGTCGTCGGCGTAGAACTCGCCGCGATTGCCGTCAAACCCTCCGACCACGGGAACGGGATCCAGGCGACCCGTGGCTCCTGCGACCCAATAGATTGACCACTGGCGTTTCTTCACATCGAAGGTACGCAGTGTCAGGCCCGCTGATCCCTTCGTGGGCAGGTACAGCTCATCGACCGTGGCCAGGCCGGCAAGATACGGTGTCATACACAAGGTGCCGGTAAAGTCCTCCCACTCCTTGCTGCCAACTCCGCGCGCCTTCAGGCGGTGCTGCTGAGTGGACCAGCCGCCGACAAAATAATCAAAGTCATGCATATCCCCGGTACGCGAGAGCGAATACCCGGGAGGTGCCGTATCGTCTGGAGTGGCGGCGTGACTGGCGCGTACGGACGCGCACAGAAAGGCGAGGGAGGCCGCGCTGACGGCAATAGCGGAGGCAGTAAACCGTGGTCTACATTGTGTGGGCATGGGTTCCTGTCCTATGACCGGTCCGATCGCAGCGATAAGTGTATCGAGGCAGTCTTCGACCCACGACCACAATCCTTGACAATCATTTGAAGCCTGCCTTCAAATGAAGCGTGGCGAAAAGACTGCCCTCGCTTGAGTCGTTGCGTGTTCTGACAGCTTGCGTCCGGCATGGCAATTTCTCGCGCGCCGCTCTCGAACTCGGAGTGACGCCGACCGCCGTGAGCCAGCGGATCCGCGCGCTCGAAGCTGAGATCGGTGTCAAGCTTTTCCGTCGTTACGGCCCGACGTTGACGACCACGGACCGCGCCAGAGCGCTTGGCCAAAGGGTCGAGCAGGCTCTGTTGCTCATGCGCACGGCCGTGGACGACTGCCGCCGCGTCAAGCAGCCACTGCGCGTGACCTGTGCGCCGACGTTCGCTTCCCGTTGGCTGGTACCGCGCTTGGCTATCTATCACGCGATTCCGGGAGCGGATGCGATTGTGCTGGACAACACCCAGGCAGTCTCGCCAGCCGGAAGTTTCGATGTGGCTATACGCAGCGGCGTTGGACCTTGGCCGAACCACAAATCCGCGCTGCTCATGGTGGAGCAGCGCACACCGATGTTGAGTCCCAAGTCGGCACCTAAGCGGCTGACGGCACGAAAGCTTCTGGAGGTACCGTTGATACCTGATCCGGGGTGGTCAGAGTGGTTCAAGCGTGCCGGCATTCCGAGCGCTAAACCTACATTCGCGGCCACCCGCTATCCCAACTACGAGCTGGAGGCACAGGCGGCGGCCCAGGGTATCGGAGCAGCGCTGCTATCCCCAGTGCTGTTCGCAGACTTAATCGCGCAGGGGGTCTTGATCGCCCCGTTCTCGCTGGCGCTTGAAGGGCGGGCAGGCTATTGGTTGCTCTGGTCCGAAGAATCGCGTGAGAGTCATTTCGTCAGATGGATGAAATCGCAGTTTAGTTGCGAAACAGAGCCATCCACCACGTGACCGCGCAGTGTAGTTCCCATACCATGGCACGCCAACCGACGGAGACAAAGGTCAGTCGCTGACGAGGCTCTAGAACGCCCCTAGCCTGTACGTCGCCTCAGCTGTGGGATTTCGAGGCACTCAGAACCCCTGTGCACCGAACCGTTCGGCGTCCTGGATTGAAGAGAGACCGTTGGTATTCCCTGCGCTGGCCTCCGCAGGTACGCGCGCAGCGCACTTTGGGCTGCATGTTCGCATCGGAGCTTAAGCTGCCTTCAGTCAGGAAGGTCATCGGTCAGCAGCGTAGATTGTCTCGGCGGCAGACGTTCCAGCCAATACTCGAACGGGTGATTGAAATGCCAAGGAATATCTATGTGGCGGCTTACATTTTGGTATTGATAGCCGTTGTTGTTGGCGTAGATATATTGTTCTTTAGGCATCGATTTTGGGAACGTCTGATGGCGAACATCGGGATTGTCTTAGTGTTTGGAGCCTTCTATTTGAGATTCCTGAAGAACTCGTGAGTCCGCGCCGCAGTGGTACTTAACTACGCACGCCCGCATCGAGTCTCGGCGCGTGTTTGGTGACCGACGTAGTCTAGCTTCTGTGAAGATTGAGAGGGGTTTGCCGCGATGGGTTCTCGCGCTTTAGGAACATGAGGTGCACCCCGGCCGCAGAACACTCAAGCACGCCGGTGGAACACGAGCACGAAGCGATCGGTCTTGCCCAGCATCGGTGGTTTGTAGCTGATCTGGTCGCGCTTATCGTCCGGTCGGCGAAGCACGTCGCTCTGTGAGACGAACTCGAAGCCGTGCTTCTCGAAATCGGCGCGCGCATAGGCCTCATCAATGCGATGCAGTCGTTGCGCATCCATGCGACCCGTACCCGGCTTGGCCGAATGATCGACGACCAGCAGAATACCGCCGGGTTTCAGCACCCGTGCCAGCTCATCGAGCACCTTGCCGGCTCTGATTCGCGGCCAGAGAGTCTTCGGGTTGTCATCGATCCAGTAAAGATCGTGGTAGTCCTTGATGAAGACTTCGGCATCGAGCGATCGATCGGGAAGCGGCAAATGCTCGATGTCAATCGTCTGATGCTCGACATTCGGCAGACGGTTGTTGGCGAGGCGAATCTTCCAGTAATTGCCACTCCAGTTGTCGGTCGCCGCATTGTTCAGCATGAACACGTGACCGCTTGGTCCCACGATGTAACTGAGCAGTTCAGCGTTATAGCCGCCGGCGGACAGGATGTCAGCAACCTGCATGCCGCTGTGGATCCCTGCGAGCCGCAGTACCTCCGCCGGATGATCGATGGGGTCGCGCTCCAGGTCACCGCGGGAGCGTCCTGACTGGGCGACAGCCTCGTCGTAGACGTCTGCGTTGACCGTCACTGGCGCAAGCACGCTGAGGAACAACAGCGCGGTGAGCAGCGGCACCCGGTGCGCGAGATTTACGGCAGTCATGGAGCTCTCCTGATCGGTTGCGGCGCGCATGGCAGTGATACGCGAAGTATGAGCCAGCTGCGGATAATATTCGATCAGGCGATTTTCCCGAGAGATACCGGCAGCGTCGGCATCCGCTCCGGGCACGAATGTCTAAAACTGCTGCGTGATCTCGCCGAAAATCCCTCTGCGCGGTCCATACTGCGGTGCAAACTCCCCGATGCCGGTGGCGGCGCGCAGCACATACACGCGGTCGAAGAGATTGTTGACGCTCAACCGTAGTGTCAGTGGCCTACCATCGGTTTGCCACGGATAGAAGTACCCGCCGACCCCGGCGTTGATCTGTGTGTAATCGGGCGAATGCTGCTCGTTGGCAAATCCTGCACGTAGGCCGCTGCCGTAGATGCCATCGACGGTCGCGAACATTTCCCGCCAACGATAGGAAGCGCCAGCCGATGCCGTATTTGTTTGCGCGTCCGATGCGTAGGTGTAGTTGCTTGCAATGTAGGCGAGCTCAACCGGATCGCCAATGAGATATTGGTTGGAAACCACATCTTTGACCTTGGTGATCTCGTGAGCATAGTTGCCATAAAGCCGTAGACCTTCATGCTGGTAGTTGAGCTTGACCTCCGCGCCTTTGCTGTAACCCAGCGCGTAGTTGAACTGGCTTAAGACCGCCGCATTTCCGAACGTCCCGTCATCCAGCATGTCGGTACCGTGCTTGTAATAGAGGTCGACACCCATACTGAGTGCCGATCCCACTTTTTGCTCGAGCCCGAGGTCGACATAGTTCGCCCGTTCGGGGCGAACGGGATCGTCAAGTGGTATGGCCGGCTGTTGTGTGGTGTTCTGGAAGAGCGCGAGGTTGCTTGGCGTTGCCTGGGCCTGCATCGGCGGGGTGAAGTAGCGTGAGAACCCGATATGTAGGGCCGTGTCCGCGACCGGCTGATAGACCAGAACAATCCGGGGACTCACTTGGTTTGCGGAGACGAACTGATTCAGCTCATCGAAGCGCACCCCCGTGTTGAGGGTCAAAGTAGACCGAATGCGCCATTCGTCCTGAGCGTAGATGCCCGCCGTCCAGCCAACCTTTGGGGTGTAATCGGTGATGGTCAACGGAGTGGGTAGCACCATGCCGTCGGGCGTCACTGGCAGGACTGTAGCCACATCGTAGACTTGCGTGTGCTCGATGGTTCCGGTCAAGCCAGCCCGGACGGTGTGCGCATCGCTTAAGCGATACGCGCTATCAAACTGAATCCCGTTGAGGAGGCCCTTGCGCACGACGTTCGCCGCGACATTATTGAAAGCGAGGTCGTAGTAAAGATCCGGCATGAAGTTGACGGAGGCGTAACGCGTATAAATGGAGAACTGGCTGTCCCAGTCATCGCGATGCGTCTGCAGCGCGATCAGACCGAAGAAGAAGCGGTCCTTTTCGTTTTCATCAATGTCCGCCGAGGACAGCGTGTCGGGGCCGTAGTCGCCCAATGGCTCTTCACCGACGACGTTGGGAATCTGGAAACGCCCTACCCAGGCACCGGTCATGTACGTCAAGCGGTCGTCATCATCCAGCAGGGTCGATCCGTAGCCGAAAAATCGTTCTTGCGAGGTGTGGTCGTGGATCGGATCCACGGTCGGCATGGCGTTCTCGAGACCTTGATTGCTCTGGAAATAGCGGCCGGAGAGAAAATATTGCGTCGATCCGTCACCGCCGCCGTACTCGGCGCTGGGGCTTACCGTGGCCCAGGTGCCGCCGTAGAGGCTGACGTTGCCGCCAGGAACAAACTGACTCTTCGTCGTGATGTCAACGACACTGGCGGTTCGTAATCCATACTGGGCCGGCAGTGTTCCGTCCAAAAAGCTGATGCCTCCGACGAAGTCGGTCCCGAGGACAGGACCAAGCGCGGAGACGCCATCCGGCAGCTGAATGCCGTTGATGCGGTATTGCACGTTCGCGTACTCGTTGCGAACGTGAAAGTCGGGATTGCTGATTGCCGAGTCGTAAGACACACCCGGAATTTGCAGCACGACCTTGTCGAGCGGCGTGCTCTGGCCCTGCGGCAGTATCTGTAGCGCCTGCTGATCGAGACTGTAATCGGTCGCGCCGAGTTTCGGCAGCAAATCCTTGTCGCGCGCCAGGTCCAATTCGTCGATCCTCTTTTGCAGCTCGATCCTTTTGGCAGTGACCACCACCTCGGCCAGTCGATCCCTGTTGGGAGCTGTTGATCCGCTCGACGAACTCGGGGTCGTCTGATCGGTCAGTGGCGAATCCGCGGAACTTATCTCGCTTGCCAACGGCGATGGCTCCGCGCCATGAACCGGAACCACGGAGGTCGCTGCCAGCGTCAATGCCCACACACCGAGACCACGGAAAATCCTCGTCGTCACGGTGATTACGCCGCTTCATTACTAATAAGACGCATTCGTATCGACAGCGAGCAGCGGCTTCTAGAAGAACGGCATCGGGACTAGTTCCGGGCCGACGCAGCGATTGGTTGGCTGTTCCGAAAGTAGGGGCCAGGCGGGCTGTATGCGGAACTCGGCCCATTGGAGTGGGCATCTTTGCAAAGGTCGGAGGAGTTTCGGAGCCAGAGTTGCTTACTGCAAAGTGCGCGCGGGGAGGGACCCGCAGCGGAGCGTGATGAGTCAGCGAACGCCTGAACCCGCGCACAGCGAACCCAATCGCATGAGGCAGCTCGCACAGCAAAGTTACAAGCCCGAACTGTGAGAGTTCGCATCTGAATCGCTCCGTTAGCGCGGACCAGAGGCTCTAAACTCTGTCCGCGAACGTCACTTTAACCCGTGCACGGATGCAGTTGCAAATCATTCGCATTTACAAGTATGCCTCCCAAGGCTCCGACGGGGCGCCGTACTTAGCTCATCCGGAGCGACATAATGAAGGAGGGCGTCGACGCACTGACAAATGCTCTCGAAATCCGCCCACAACTGGGCTTTCCCGGTGCACTGATATGACTGGGAGTCGGTGACTCCGTGGCAATCCGCGGTCGGCGTTTTTTAGCGAAGTTTGCGCTGTCTGAGTTAAAAAAAATGTTGTCGCGCCGTTCAAAGAGCGTCGCGATATCCACAAAAGTGTCGACCATGCATCCGGGCGGCGGAGTGGCTTGCCCATCGTCGTTTGCGTGCCCTGTCTAGAGACAGGAGTGCTGACTCCCCAGGGTTGCTACGCGCTGGCCAGTCACGTGAACGCGCGCGAGCCCGGCACAGCTGGATCCTCGATGCGGTACGACAAAAATACCGCACGCCGTTATTATCACGCGGTCAAAGTATCCGGCATCCGCGCACGTCAACGGGGTGCGGTACGTAGACAAAAGGAGACCGGAATATGAAGGGACTGTCTTTGTCGGCAGTCATATTTGCGTTAGCGCTGATCGCGAGTGGCTGCGCTTCTTCACCAGGCGTTGTTGCGCCGACTTCGGCCGCGGAGGTTGGCGAGTTCCGCCATGGAATTGTGAATGGTTACCTCGCGCCTGCGGAGTTGCCGGACAGCTTAGCCCTGTTGCCGGCGCCGCCGAGTATGGGCTCCGCAGCGCAGGCCGCTGATGATGCGGCGTTCCGCGAACTGACGAAGTTTCAGGGAACGCCGCGCGGCGCTATCGCGGTCCAGGACGCAGACCTCAATTTCCCAGAAGCTGCCGGCGTTTTCGCATGCGCGCTCGGTGTTCCCATATCCGAAAAGGAAACCCCGAACCTGGACATGCTGTTGCGAAGAGCCCTGACTGACGCTGGCTTCGCCACCTACAAGGCTAAAGAAAAGTATCAGCGCACGCGACCGTTCGTATTGTTCAAGGTTCCGAGTTGCACTCCTGCCGAGGAGGCCGTTCTCGCTAAGAACGGCTCATACCCTTCTGGCCACGCTTCAGTCGGCTGGGCGTGGGCATTGCTGCTGAGTGAGATTGCGCCTGATCGAGCTGATGCCATTCTGCAACGCGGCCGCGCTTTCGGTCAGAGTCGGGGAATCTGTGGAGTGCATTGGCAGAGCGACATTGAGGCGGGCCGGCTCATCGGCGCGGCAACGGTCGCACGGCTACATGCGAATCCTGTGTTCGGTGCGCAGATGAAAGCGGCGCACGCTGAGATCGCGGTGGAACGCAGCCGCGCCGCCACGCCTTCGGGTAACTGTGGCGCGGAGGTGAGTGCGCTGGCGACATCCGCTTCTTTTGCGCCGTGAGGTCACCATTGCTGGTCGACCGGGTATCAATGCAGTAAGTCCCACGGGATCCGATCAGAGGATGGGGCTATCGGATTTTTCTTAGCCTCTGCAACTCCAAAACGCCGCGGACTCGCAGGCCATCCGCGATCCCAAAACGCCAAGAAGACAATATGATCGTGAAGGCAGCGCGATCAGGCCGTCGAGTGGTTGCGTGAACACGTCCGAGCACGCTCCTTCGGTCATCCCGCAGACTTTGACGTCGTGCGGAATATGAGCGATCAACAAACTCTGAATGTCGCGGCGACTGCGTTGGGCGTGTCGCACAGAACCTTGTACCATCTCTGTAACTGTAACTCTGGGGACCTCCGTGGAAACGATAGGCGAGGACCTGCGCCAGATGATACGGACGCCACTTGCCGCATCGCATGTGGAGGCATTGCGGGCAGCCGGCAAAGTGGTGACCTATCCCAAGGGCACGATCATGGCGCAGCCGGGCGAAAAGGCGAACCGCTTCGTGTACGTCGAGGAAGGCGAGATTGAAGTAGTCAATCCGTTCACGGGCGAACGACATTATCCATCGACCATTGGGCCAGCGCAGTTTATGGGGGAGATCAGCCTGCTGTACGGCGGTACTGCCTCGCTGCCTCTGCGCACGGTAGTCGATACGCGAGTGATCGAGGTACCGCGTGAGACCTTCCTTACGCTCATGTCTCAGATCCCCGAGATGTCGGACATCATCATCACGGTGTTTGCTGCCAGACGCCGCCGGCAGCTCGAGGACCGCCGCAGCGGCCTTTACCTGATTGGTGAAGAGGTCGATCGCAATGTGCGTCGCATCGCCGAGTTCGCGAGTCGCAATAGGTTGCCCTACACGTCGGTTCCCCTGCACAGCCCGGAAGCCGAGGCATCGGCTAAGAGTTGTGCGATCGATGCCAGAACTCCGGCAGTTATTTTCGGCAGCAAAGTCCCGATCACGGATGCGACGCCGGACAAGATAGCGCGGCTGCTCGGACTCAACATTGACTTCAGCGGCGATGAGCATTTCGATGTGCTGATCGTCGGTGGGGGTCCGGCCGGCGTGGCGGCAGCCGTCTACGCTGGCGCCGAAGGTCTGCGCGCGCTGGTTGTCGAGGACATCGCGTTGGGAGGTCAGGCGGGAACATCGAGCCGGATCGAGAACTACATGGGCTTTCCAACCGGCATCTCGGGCGCCGACCTTTTGTGGCGTGGTGAGGTACAGGCCATGAAGTTCGGCGCCCGATTTGCGATCCCGCGCCGAGTCACGGCACTCGAAGTGCAAGCGAACGGAACCTTCTGCGCGGTCTTTGAGAATGGCCAACGTGTCCGTGCCGGTGCGGTGGTGGTGGCGAGCGGCGTGCAGTATCGGCGACTTCCCTTGGAGCG
>Ga0210385_10000190_pt1 | contig 58620 bp, 53 predicted proteins | sample IncBWH26OmetaG_FD_160107 | JGI IMG/M metagenome (GOLD analysis project Ga0210385, IMG submission 160107) | Forest soil microbial communities from Barre Woods Harvard Forest LTER site, Petersham, Massachusetts, United States - Inc-BW-H-26-O ... | reverse complement strand
GCTACACCAGTTGCTCCTGTTGGGCCAGTTGCTCCGTTTGTACCAGCAGTACCTGTAGCTCCGGTTGCACCAGTGGCTCCATTTGTTCCATTCGTTCCAGCAGTACCTGTAGCTCCGGTTGCACCAGTGGCACCATTTGTTCCATTCGTTCCAGCAGTACCTGTAGCTCCGGTTGCACCAGCTACACCAGTGGCTCCTGTTGGGCCAGTTGCTCCGTTTGTACCAGCAGTACCTGTTGCTCCAGTGGGACCAGCTACACCAGTGGCTCCTGTTGGGCCAGTTGCTCCATTAGTTCCATTTGTTCCAGCAGTACCAGTGGCTCCGGTTGCACCAGTGGCACCATTTGTTCCATTCGTTCCAGCAGTACCTGTAGCTCCGGTGGGACCAGCTACACCAGTGGCTCCGGTTGGGCCAGTTGCTCCATTAGTTCCATTTGTTCCAGCAGTACCTGTAGCTCCGGTTGCACCAGCTACACCAGTGGCTCCGGTTGGGCCAGTTGCTCCATTCGTTCCATTAGTTCCATTTGTTCCAGCAGTACCTGTAGCTCCGGTTGCACCAGTGGCACCATTTGTTCCATTCGTTCCAGCAGTGCCTGTAGCTCCGGTTGCACCAGCTACACCAGTGGCTCCTGTTGGGCCAGTTGCTCCATTTGTTCCAGCAGTACCTGTAGCTCCGGTTGCACCAGTGGCTCCATTTGTTCCATTCGTTCCAGCAGTGCCTGTTGCTCCAGTGGGACCAGCTACACCAGTGGCTCCTGTTGCACCGTTGGTTCCATTTGTTCCAGCAGCACCTGTGGCTCCTGTTGGGCCAGCTATACCAGTGGCTCCTGTTGGACCTGTAGGGCCAGTTGATCCAATTCCTGTAGAAATTAATCTCCATTCTTTACCATCCCAGAAATAATAATCAGGTATTACATTAAACGGCGAAATACCTGCTGAATCAATATTATAAACTATCAATCCCGTTGCAGGATTTGTTATAGGTGCAGCAATATTTGTTGCTGATAATTTCACGTGCGGAGCTAAAAATCCTTGTGTTCCATCATTACCAGTGTTCAAATCAAGTACTGCAGAAGAATCAGGCTTTGCTGCGGTTTTATTTATACCTATATTTTGTGCCCGCACTAAAATAAAAGTAGAAAGCATAAAAATAATACCGAGTAAATATTTTCTATTCATTTACATATATGTTTGATTGTGTGAATATTACACGATTTCTTCTTGATTAAATTCCTTGAAGAAAGAACAATTCAATAAAAAACTGATTAATATCAGTTGACAAACATCAATGAGAAAATACAGTAATCCTAAATTTTCAGGTTACAATAAATTACATTCTATCAATACCTCAATCTATACATATTACAAAAACTTACATTCTGACTGTAATACCCTTATTATCAATATGTTTTTTTATGTCATTTCTATAATGTCATATCAACAAATCTATTTTACTACTTTGGGCTCCATTTTCGATTATTAAAATGTGTTATAAGTCAACAGATAAGTTCTCTATCCTATTTTCAGGTTTGTTGCCAATATATTGGTTGTCAATATTATATGTTTTTCTATTGTTTTTTTCCTCGTGCAATAACATCCTTCCTCAAAAAACAATTCAGGCTATAGCACATAAAGGAACTATTGATTTGCGTGACTGGAATTTTGAAACGAATGGTACCGTTGAACTAAAGGGCGAATGGGCACTTACATTAAATAGTTTTCTTAAACCGTCTACATACTTGGCTAATGTCCCAGAGCAAACATATATTAATGTGCCTGGTAAATGGAATGCTAAAGATGGTATTGGTTTCGGTACTTATCAACTCTGTATTTTACTACCACCAGAGAAAAGCAAACTTGCTTTAAAAATATATGATGTTGCTACAGCATATACCCTGTTTGTTAATGGTAAAAATATTCTGACTAATGGTAAAACTGGAACAAATGCAGAAAACTCTATCCCTTTATTTTCGCACCCAATAACAGTTCTTTCCGATTTGAAAGATACCCTGTTATTAACCATGTATGTGTCAAACTTTCACAATTTCGAAGGTGGCATATTATCTAATATTCAATTAGGGTTATATACCAAAATAGATAGGGAAACGGAATCAGGAGAAATGTTGGGCAACATTCTCATCGGTGCACTCGTAGTGTCTTTTCTAATTTACCTGTGTTTAGCCATTTTCAGAAAAGAAAACCGTTATTATTTTTCTTTTTCTTGGGTTTGCCTGTTTATGGCTATTCATTACATGTGCATGAATGAAAGATGGTTATATAGCTTTTTAGGTGAGGGTTATTGGCAACTTGTAAATCATATAGAGTTTATCTCACTTATGGGCACTTTTTTCTTATTGCAAATAACCATTGATCATTTTTTGCATGTTACCAATACAAAAATATTCAGGATATGTGGACTGATACTATACGGAGGGCAGGCAATTTGCGTTGTTTTTTTACCAATTACTATCTCATCTGCCGAAACTGCAATTATTCCATTTAACATACTTATTCTGTTTGCATATAATAATATTCATTCATTTATCGGGTTAAAAAAGAAAATAGAAGGAAGCTCATTGCTTTTATTGTCCAATTTAATAATGATTGTTTTTCTTATTTCAGATGGTTTCTTTCTTAATCAACATGTAGGTGGATTGCTTCTGAGTCATTATGGTTTTTTTATATACACCATGTGTTTCTCTATCTTTCTTGCATGGCAGTCAACTATTGATTATAAAAAAGTAAAACAACTTACGCTTCGATTATCAGGGGCTAATAATAAGCTTGAAGCACAAAATAGTAATCTTGAAAACGTAATAAGTATACGAACTGCGCAATTACTGGAAATTGAAAAGAAAACTCATGTACTTGAACTTGAAAAAAAACAACGCGATATGGAAGCCATTAGCGCTAATAATCGCCTGAAGCAAGATGTATCACGGAAGATGATATTGGAACTTGAGCGGTTAAACAAAACCGATGTGGATTTTAAATTAGCCCTAAAGAGATTGATTTCATCATTAAAACAACAATATAGCCTTGATGAGAAATTAAATACACTCGAAAATGACCCTGATATAGTTAATGCTGCTTTTTTAGATAGGCTAAGTACCCGTTTTCCCAGTCTAACCAAATCGGAACGTGAATTATGCTCGCTAATTCGCCTTAATATATCTAATAAGGATACAGGGATACTACTTAAAACATCTACTAATGCAATAAATGTTACCCGCAGCAGGCTTAGGAAAAAGCTTGGATTATCAAGGGAAGAGGATATGGAAGTTTTTATCAGAAAAATTTAAAAAGTGTCAGAATCAATTTAACAATGCGTAAAAACATCAAACTATTTTAAACTGATGGACCAATCATAATCAAATATTATTGAGGTATCAAACATTGCACAAATTGTATTCATTTCTTCTCTTGTAAGGTTTTACCATTCTGATGGCCTTGAGTTATATTCTTTAGTCCTATCTAATCATCTATAATATGTTTGGCGAGAATATCTACAATACCGAATTTAACACAACCACAACTCAAATTGAAATAAGTGATCAGCCATCAGGCATTTACCTATACCGGATACTTAACAGTAATGGGGAACTCGTGCAGTCTGGTAAAATGATGGTTGAGCGATAGAATTATCCTACACTCTAGTACTATATCATAAAAAACTCTGCCACAGGCACCTCAAGGGCATTGGCTATTCTATATAAAGAACTAGCTGTAATGTTTGTTCCCTTTGTTGTAAGCTTTACAAGGTTTGATTTTTCTATATCACATCTATATGATAATTCCTGAAAAGAAATATTCTTGGCCTTTCTAATATGATTTACTCTTTGGCCTAAAGCCTGAAGAAACTTCTTCTCGTCAGAAGATATTCTATGTTGTACTTTAATAATCTGCTTGTTTTTATTAGGCTTGGGCATGTTCAATATTCCGCCTTTTGCAAATAAAAAAAGGTGGTATATATACCACCGATAGAAAAAACACATATTTTTACTTACTGGCACGCTGTTTGAAAACAGCTCAATAAAGAACTATTAAATTCTATATCATGGACAAACAACAATTAAAACGAAAAGTAGGGGAAATTAAAAGGCACTGGGATTACATCATAGATGTTGAGAAAAAAGCTCTGGAGTGGGATAAGAATCAATTAGTGGCCCAACACAGAAGTCTCCACCTAGATAAACATCAAATAGAGAACTGGAAGCTGCGAATTAAGCAGCATCAAGATAAAATAAGAGAATACAAGGAAAGAAAAAAAAGTGAAATTGAACAAGCTAAAAATTTATTTTAATGGGCTTCTGGAATTCGTTTAAAAATCAGATGGGGAGAAATTCCGGCTGGGTTGTAAGCAACTGGATATTCGGAGATAAAGCGGCACACCGTTATAAGGGAACAGTTACTTATGAGAATAAGAACTCGAAACCAGAGGCAGTAAATACAGAGAGCCACACTATAAAAGAAGTAACGGAAAATGCCACTGCTTCCCAAGAGATTAACCCTTCTAAGCAATACACACACTATAAGTTAATACCGGCGATTGAAATTGGTAATGATCCACAAAACATTGATGAGATTCTGGAAAAGCTCGTCCAGTATGCCAAAATAACTCCGTTGGATTCCGGTGATAGTGTTGAATTACTGAGAGCATATAGTAATAAAATAGATGAAGGCATCAGGAAACTTAAGAGACACAATGAGACTGGAAGCATTAACGATGACATTGCATACTGGGAATTAGCCGCAGGAGAAATTAATGGGAATTTACAAAAGGCAATTAAGGTTTATAAAAGGGAAAACAATGTTGGCTTTGGTTGTTTTACATACATTATAATAGCAATGGTAATCCTATTTATAATTTACATTTTTATAAAAACATAAATTAAATACATCCCAATGCTAATATGACGCAGGATATGTCATGTCATATGACAGCATATATCCCTTGTCATATTTGATATTATCTGAAAATATGTGGCATGTGGTTTGAAAAATTTATTGTATAAATTTTTAAACCAAACCAATATGTCAAATTTAAACCAAGAACTTCTCAGGTACCTGCTGATAGACAGGAGGCTGAGACAAGAAGAGCGGCCATCACTCCAAAACTTAAATGATTACCTTGAGAAAGAACTTAAGGAATCTGGGTGCTTTAAACTGAGTCCCTTGAGCATAAAAGGTGACCTAAAGAGGCTCAAACGTTTGTTCCACGCACCAATAAGTTTTTCTTTTGCCAAGAATTGCTACCACTATAACTCCTCAACATACACACTCCTAAAGCTACCGGCAGGTGTTCTTGATACCGTAATTACAGGTCTTAAACTGAATCTTTCATTAGGGGAGAAATACAACGGCCTTGAGAACATACATTTTGAACGCACACACATATACATGCGAGAAGAATGTATCCCTGTAATTGCCAAAGCAATTAGCGAGAAAAAAGAGCTAAAGATCAGGTACAAGAGTCTTGGAAGTAAAAGGTCGAGGGAATATACAGTAACACCTTACCTGGTAAAGTCAATGGATGGCAAATGGGTGCTGTACGGTGAAACTGGTGGAATCGTTAAAGGGTACCTGCTTGAAGGGGTAGTCGGCCTACCAGAAATTACAAATGCCAAAGTTGAGATACCTACAATGAAGGAGATAGAAAAAGCAATATCAACAATATCAGCATCACCGAAAAAATGAAGAACAAGAAAACAGCCAATGCCCTCACTTGGAAGGCAGTATTAAAGGGAATCGAAATCGAGGAGATGGAGAGATTAGACAATAGTTTTAAAAAAGGAACTGAACTTTTCAAAAGGCTAAATGTTGAGTTAGCTTCAACCCTTCATATCAGTGCTGTCAGAACGAGGTTAGCTCTGGGCAAAGCAATGGAGATGATAAAGGAAGAGTTTCACTTGGGCCAAGAGCAGATTATCTCAAGCCAAGAATTTAACATTGGTACAAAAACAACTGAATCCGATGAACATTTACTACTACTAAGGCGAAATTTGTTCATCAGTTTCGACTACCTTTTTCGGATTGGCTGTGTTATTTTTTACTGCTCTGACACCGACAAGAATTTGATTGATAAAATAAAGGAGATCCTTGATTGTTGTAAACAGGAAATTGAGCCGAACTTTATGCACATGCTTGTGCAGGAAAGCACCGGCAGGTTATCCTTGAGACCTTTTAAAATAGAGCAACTACCAGATGATGTAATCGTTTCAAATTATAATGACGACTTCCAACCGGTAAATGAGATTATTCTTAAACGCCTTCAAACACAAGATGGATCAGGGATAGTAATGCTTCATGGAAAACCGGGAGGAGGGAAGACTTCGTACATAAGATATTTGATTTCAAAACTTAAGAAAAGAGTTATCTACTTGCCTACAGATTTGGTTCACTTAATTGGTACCCCTGAATTCATCAGGTTCATAGCAGATTATTACACATCATCTCTATTCATCATCGAGGACTGTGAAAATTTGATAAAGCAAAGGAACGGCGATAGTAAGACAGCCATTTCAAACCTGTTGAATATTACCGATGGGCTATTAGGAGATTTTCTACACATACAAATTATCTGCACTTTTAATGCTGAACTCGCTACGATTGATAAGGCATTGCTCAGAAAGGGGCGGTTGATAGCCCGTTATGAGTTCAAACCATTAATCGAGAAGAAATGTGAGCAAATACTCAAGAAGTTGAATATCAATGAACCAGTGACCAAAAGGATGACACTTGCTGAACTCTACAATATGCAAGAGCGTGATTTTGGGGAAATTGAAAAAAAATCTGTCGGATTCATTACGACAATTAACTGACAGATTATCAATAGAAAATGAATAATTACCCTCTAAAAACCTTCTATCCTACCCTTTCCCTCCCCTGGGAATTCAACTTTAGGGCTGATATTTTATCCCTCTTGACCCCTGTGGGCTTGGATTGTAGCGAGGGAGAGAGTTGAACTCTCGACCTCCGGGTTATGAATCCGGCGCTCTTACCAACTGAGCTACCTCGCCATTGAGTATTTAATCACCCACTTTTTCAAGTGGGGCGCAAATATAGTGATTTTACAAACCTACATCCATTATAAGCTCTCTTTTTCGGTAATAAGCTCACGTATAAGACTTAGAGCTACTGTCGCACACTTATTCTAAGTCGTAAGTAACTTCTCTTTGGGTATCTTTGAAAATAGCTATTAAACGAATAAAATCGTAATGACTAATCAATCTATACTTATACGCCACATTCAGGCATTCCTATTTGTACTTCTTTATATTGCTATTGGATTTGTTTTAAAATCTCTAAAGCTTAACGTAAATATTTATTTGTTTGCTGGGATTCCGTTATCAATACTTTTTCAGATTTTTATCCGGAAACAACCAATTCAAACATTGTGGGTAAGAGAGAATTCAAAGTTTAAGTTAAGCAAATTGGGTATGTTGATTGGTGTTGCATTTATTATCCTGCCCATTAAGATGATCATTCAAATGATTTTGAATAACAAGATTGACGTTATCACTATTCTTTATATGGTGGTAGTACTAATAGGTACATTAGGTGTTGCATATAGCATTACTCATTTCACCAAAGGTACAATGCGTTGTCTTTTGCTTTGCCTTGCAACAGCTGGTATGTTGGGTATAGTGCTGTCTTTAACTTCTTCTTTTGCTCACAGCATAAATCTTCATAAGGCAATACAGCTCAATTTTAAAGAAGGTGTAAAGTCTCTACTAATATACATTCCCGCATGTTTCATAATTGAAGAGGTTGTATTCAGAGGCCTGCTTGATTCGCATGTTTATCATCCGGGACAAAAAAAAGGAATCTGGTCAGCCATTTTTATTTCTGCACTATGGGGCTTATGGCATATTCCGGTAGTTCCGGTAAACGGAGTAGTCAATTCATTGATTACAGCAGTTTTCCTTATGGCAGTGCACACAGTTATTGGTGTACCCCTTTCAATTTTCTGGCGAAAAAGTGGTAACTTGTTTGTTACTTGCTTTACCCACTCCCTTATTGACGCAGTGCGTAATGCATTGATAGTTTGATAAACTAATTTTGGTATATGAAAAAACTCCTGTTCGCATACAGTTTGTTGCCTTTAGTTTGGGTAATTACATTTATGGTATTTGCTTATTATGATTACCGCCCTCATGGAATAGTTGATAGTTTAGTTAATTATGTTGGATTCTTCTACTTTTATTATGGATTAGGTTTCATTATCTGGATGGTATTCCTGATAATCATGAAAGTAAAAAAGAAAATCTCAATCCTTGAGATGTTAGTTAATATTGCTTTGGTTGTTATAGCTGTTTGTGTAGCGATATATTGCTATAATCATGATGTTTTCTGCGTGCGTAGTTGTTATATTGACTAATCTAACCCGTCTTAACCTACCTTTAATTAATCCAGATTGCGAAACAATACTTCATGAGTAAATTAAGTACATACCCCCGCCTGCAGTTTGCAATTGCGCTTATTGCTTATGGTGTTCAGCATATTATCAGGCAACGGTTTACTATGGGTGAATCTAGTTCCTGGCCGGCATTAATTCCTGGGGGAATAACTTGGGCTTACCTATCAGGTGTATTTGTAATTCTTACGGGTACAATGGTATTGTTGAATAAAAATGCATCACCACTTTTGGTAGTCACGGGCCTTATGATATTTATCTGGGCATTTGTAAGAGACCTGCCATATTTCTGTATGCACGCTGCCTACGATGCATCATTAACCCGTTTGGGCGAGGCACTGGCCATGACCGGTTCTGTTCTTATAGTAGCAAATGAATCAGCAAAAGCTAAAAGATCATGGATGAATAAGTTGATGTTTGTTGGACCAATATTTGTAGGAATATTTTTATTCATCTGTGGCACGCAACATTTTACACTTGCCAAATATGTAAAGACCTTGGTCCCATCGTGGATTCCCGGTAACCTATACTGGACCTATTTCGCAGGCCTTGCACTTATTGCAGGTGGAATAGGATTAATGTGGCAAAAGAGCAGAAGGCTTGCTGCATTCTGGTCGGGCCTGATGATATTTATATGGATGCTTATAATACATGCCCCGCATGTAGTACATAGTATTAATGATGCTGATGAATGGAACAGCTTGTTGCAAACTATGGCATTAAGTGCAGCTTTGTTCATACTTGCGTTTAGTAAAAAGAATTAAGCAATTAAATAATCAGTGCAAAAAGCTTATTTTGCATACTATGAGAGAATTGATCAGGTCTCCTTATGCAAAAATATTTCTGTTAGGCCTCCTGGTATTTATTGCAGCTGCATTCTTCAGTGTGGGCTATCATCAACCCGATGAGCATTTTCAAATACTTGAATTTTGTAATTACAAATTGGGAAGATCCCCGGCTACTGACCTGGCAATGGAGTTTAAAACCCAATCGAGGCCTACCTTACAACCTTACATTGCTTATGTAGTAATTAAAGGTGTAAGTGCAATAGGTATTGAAAACCCATTTACTTGGGCTTTTGTGCTACGGTTACTGACAGCCATTTCGGCATGGTTTGTTATATGCAAATTGAGCTTGCTTCTTGTAAACGATTTTGCCATAGAGAAAGGGAAGAAGATATTTATACAAATGAGCCTCTTGTTATGGTTCATTCCGTATTTATGCGTGCGGTTTTCCTCTGAAAATCTTTCGGCCATTACATTATTGTACGCAATATATTTTCTATTGAGTTATTTAAAACAAAGCTCTCAGCAAAAATTAACTTTACTTGTGTTAACCGGATTGCTACTTGGCTTCTCCTTCTTTTTCCGTTTTCAAATTGCTTCTGCAATTATTGGCTTAATAGCTTGGATAATATTCGTAAAGAAGATGAACTGGAAAGAAATTGCAGTGATTGCAGGTGCGGGAATTGTATCTGTGGCTATGTGTATATTTCTCGATCATCAATTTTACGGAACATGGGAAATAACACCGTATAATTATTTCCATTATAATTTTATTGAGGGCAAATTGGCCGGCAGTGGCATTGACCCCTGGTGGTCGTACTTTAAGTTCTTTATTGTTCAGGCAGTGCCGCCAATCAGTATAGTATTACTACTATCATTTATTGTTGGGATATACAAAAGACCATTAAGTGTTTTCACTTTTTGCATAATACCATTTCTCATTTTTCATATCCTCATAGGCCATAAAGAAATGCGGTTTTTATTTCCTATGATTTTCGGATTTATTTATTTAGCAGCTATTGCTGTTGATACCAGCATAGTAAAATATAAACCCAAATTGGTACAGTACGCATTAATTATTTTGGCTGTAATTAATATTCCTTTACTTGTATACAGAACATTGGCACCTGCACAGGAAGCTATGAAGTGCTACGAGTTTTTATATGGTTATGCAAAAGACAAACAGGTAACTGTGCTTTGCAAAGAAAGAAGCGTGTATAGGTTAGTAGGCTGGGAGGTTAATTTTTTTAAGTCGCCAAATGTAAATGCTGTGGTGATGAAGAATGATGACGAAATAATAGATTACCTGCATAAGAACAATTCTCAAAACGTTTTGATATTTAACGAACACTCAACCTTAGATACTGTGTTCAACAGTTTCCCTAAAAAGAGAATTTATTGTCTGCTGCCTGAATGGATGGATAAGTTTGATTTTAATAAATGGGAGGAACGGGCCAGGCTTTGGAGCATTTATGAAATAAGCAATAATGAAAAGTTAAACTGATATTGCTTTAAAAATTCTTTCTGTTTTTGTCCATTGTGGCTTAGCAAACTTTTTTGAAAGATGGTTATCTGATGGATATTTAAGTTTCGTAAATAAACCCTCATTCAGCATTTTCTCATGAACAGTTTTCCATGCAGGAATAGTTTGTTCTTCCTGCATTCAGTGCACATAAGCAGCTTCATTGCACCAGGCTGATATTTTCATCATTGCATTACGATGTTCTTCCGAACTGCGAAACGTTCTCATTTCTGCTTCGCTATTCCACATACTAAGAGTCCAGAATACTAATTTCTTATCCAATAATTCTTTCCCTTGCAGGAAGCCTTTGTTCTTTACCAATGTTTTTGCTGCTTTTTCATTGGCAATCATAAATGGAATAAAACAACGGTATGATTTTAAGTGAAGTCGCGTGGCGGAAATGAATACCATACAATGAAAATTTGAATATAAAAGTAAGTGGTTTTCGGTAGTAAAAATAAAACCTCATCCCGATCACTCAGGATGAGGTTTAAAAATGAGCGGACAAAATTATTTCTTGTCAGCTGGAGCTGCCTTGGTGTCAGCCTTTTTATCAGACTTTGCACCTTTGCTGTCCTTTTTGCTATCCTTAGCAGGAGCAGCAGCTTTCTTTTCTGTCTTTGCTTTGCTTTTGTCATCTTGTTTCTTGTTAGATGCAAAAGATACACCGGCAAACAGAACCAGTGCTGCGAGGATTAAACTGAACTTTTTCATGGCGTTGTATGTTAATTGGTTATTATGAGAACAAAGATATACCTGTGAAATGAAGGTATCATGAAGAATGAAAATGTATATGCAGAATGTTTCTTAAATTGGTCTCGCTAATTTACCATTGCACTATACAGATGTATGAATTCAGAAGAAATATTAAGCCAAGCCAACGATTTGAATACGGCATATACCAGTTAGCCGATCACCTGTTTGGCCGAAAGAAGTTATTTAAAGACCGTTCTGGATTCTATAAAAGATTAGCGGCCACGTTAAAAGTAAGTGGAGAAGGAAAGATAACTCCGCTTGAACGAAGAAAAGATCTTAGTCTTGAAGAATTTCATAACCATTATGTAAGAAAAGGAATACCGGTTATACTTGAAGGAGCTGCCAAGGATTGGCCCTGTGTAAAAAAATGGTCGCTGGAATATTTTAAGGAATTGCATGGCGACGATGAGATACTTTACATGGACCAATTAAAGCATGGGTTTCCGTTCGAAGCTACTACCCTGCGAGAAGTAATTAATAACATTCGCAGTGGTGGAGGCAAGTACTATCGTTTTTATCCCTTGCTTGACAGGCACCCTGAACACATAAAAGATTTTGATTACAAATGGCTGCTTGAACATAAACACAAATCAGGAAAACGTTTCCAGGCTTTCCAGGTGTTTATGGGTGGTAAGGGAACAATTACTAATTTTCACAATGCAGCAGCCAGTAATATTTTTGTCCAGGTATATGGTGAAAAGGAGTGGATACTCTATTCACAATATTACAATGCAGTGTTCGATGCCGACCCGGTGCAGAACCTTTACCGCGGTGCTCCGGCAAAAGCACAAAACCCATTTGATCCGTTTATCGAAGACCCGTATTATGGCCCTTACGGATTATTTAAATATATTGATGGTTATTCCGTTCATTTGAAACCCGGAGATGTTTTCTGGAACCCTCCTTTTTACTGGCATGCGGTAAGAAATCCGGTTGACTCGATTGGTGTTGGGTTCAGATTTTTATCGCCCTGGTATTCATTTAAAATATCGCCCTTGTATATGTTTTGTGACAGGTTCCTGGCGAAGAACCCACCTTATCGTAAAGCATATAAGCTGGGTTCGAAAGAAATAGGTTTAGTGCACCTGGCTGAATTTGGTAAACTGGACGAGTACTTAAAAATTATGGCCGAGAAAGAAGCACAAAAGAAACAGGCAAAGACATAGCATTTGCTATTACAGATAATTATCGATCATTTCCCTTACGCAGGCATCACCACCATTGCGAGTAAGAATAATATTCACCTTTTGCATTATTGCATCGGTAGCATCTGCTGGGCAGGCAGAGAAACCTGCTTTGCTTATTACTTTCAAATCATTTACATCGTCGCCTATGTAGGCAACGTTCTTATAGGTGATCTTTAACTCCTTCACCCATTTATCAAGGATGGTTTCTTTTTCATCGAACCCCACATATATTTTCTGTACACCTAATAATTTTGCGCGGCTCTGGATTAATGCAGTATTTTTTCCATTGCTTAAAAAAGCAATTTGCATACCACTTTTGGCTAAGCGTTTTATAGCCAGCCCGTCTTTGGTATTGAATTTTTTTAACTCGTCTCCGTTCTCAGTATAATACATACCGCCATCGGTAAGCACTCCATCAATATCAATTACCAAAAGCTTAATATTTTTTGCCTTTGTATATTTTGTTACCAGATCAACTTTAACCAATGTGTCAATAGAAAGTTTGAAGGCGTCAGCCAGTAAAAGCAGGTCAGCTAAAACTATATCGCCACCTTTCTCAGCTTGCTTAATATGTTTCTCTTTCACGCCACTCTGTTTAGCCAGCAATGCATATGTTAACTTGCGTTGCGTACGGAGGAGTTTTATATTTGAGGAGAGGTGGTTCATTACTTAAACGATCTTGCGGCCAATTGCCTGTGCAATGGGTTGTACCGATTTATAAAGCGCAGTAAATTGTTCAAAGTTCAGTTGTTGCGAAGCATCTGATTTTGCAACAGCAGGATTAGGATGCGTTTCAATTAACAACCCGTCAACACCCATTGCTACACAGGCTCTTGCAAGGTCTGGCACACCATATGCATAACCGATAGCATGGCTCGGGTCGAGTACTACAGGCAGGTTTGTGTATTCTTTTAAATAGGCGACACCGCATAGATCCAATGTAAAACGAGTCTTGGTTTCGAAGGTACGTATACCTCGTTCGCAAAGCAGAACATTTGCATTACCACCCGATAAAATAAACTCGGCAGATTGTACAAATTCCTGCAAAGTTGTACCGAAGCCTCGCTTCAATAATGTAGGCTTATCTGATTTTCCGCAGGCTTTTAAAATGCCATGATCGTACATAGCCTTTGCACCTATCTGTAAAATGTCGGCATATTCTATAACATCCTGTACGTGCGTGGAATCACGTATCTCCGTAATAATTTTTAACCCGTATTTGTCGCGCATTTTAGCAAGCAGCTTCAATCCATCAAGCCCCATACCCTGAAAAGTATATGGAGATGTGCGGGGTTTGTAAGCGCCTGCACGCAGAACGCCAATACCTAATTTCACACATAATTGTGCAGCCTGTTCAATTTGTTCTTCCGATTCAACGGAACAAGGCCCGGCAATCATTACTGTATTATGGGTTGTGCCACCTACGCTTATTTTATCGCTCAACTTAACTGTGCGTACTTCTTTCCTGTACTTGCGGCTGGCTAATTGTATATCATCATCGAAGGCGACACTACTATCAACAAATGATGAATATTTGTCCTCAACTGTTTTTAATTTGTTCGGGGTAATGAGTGTAAAGCTGCCATTATCTTTTATTACAAATGCCTGTAATTCTTTTCCTAATTCACTTGCTTTAGTACCGTCAACACTTGGTTTTAATTTAATTATCATATTACTCGCCTTTAATTAGATTGTTAAATGTAACTATGCCCTGCAACACATTAATATCGTCTACCACAGGCAGAAATAAAATAATGGGCTTAATGCTTTTTATAAACGAAAGCATTTCAGATACCGTTGCAGATGCCTTTATTTTAAATGGATTGGGATTGATAATATCTTTCACCTGAATGTTTTCCAATTGACCAATATTCTTTATTAAACCCCTGCGCACATCAGCATTACTTATTATACCAAGCAGTTTTCCTGTATTGTCGGTAACCGATGTAAATCCTAAATTATATTTCTCAATGCTTTGCAATACTTCTAAAAATGTGGCTGAAGAGCTTACTGTCGGCAGTTCTTCTTTGGTCAGCATAAAATCGCTGATAGAAGTATGCGACGTAATATCATTGCTGCGTAACTGGTGCAACGCCTTACCAAGTCCATCGGCATTAACAAGGTATGAGCCCGATACTACAGAGTTTACGCCCATATTGCGCAATACAAATGCAACTTCGTCGGTCACCCCACCATCAACATGTATGCGTTTGCCGGGGAATTTGTTTTTAAAATCGCGTATCTTTTTGAAATTCTCCTTATTGAAAACTCCGCCGCTTTGGCCGGGAGTGGTTGTCATAAATAATATAAAATCGAATGTATCCTGGTATGCTTCAAAAACATTGAAAGGTGTTGCAGAAACAATTGCTAAGCCAAGTTTGCTTTTTATGGTAGCCGGTAACTTCAACGGTTTTTTCAGATTTTCAAACTGGAAAGTGACAAGGTCAGTTTTTGTTTCAATAATTCCATCATAGAATTTTTCCGGCTCCGATGAAATAATATGAAGGTCAATAGGGGTTTTGCTGAATGTTCGAATACGCTTGATATCGTCGAAAACTTTCAGGTCATCATTACAGTCAACATGCAGGTAATCTACATTAACTGCGTCAAGTTCTTTTACCAGCTCTTCAAGCGGCTTTATTTTATTGGAATATATGGAGGCAGATATCTTCAAAACAGGGTGCAAAAGTACAAAAAAGCACGAAGCAGACGTGAAGGAAGCAAAGCCTCTCCTATACCTATTTTGTGACTGATATACAGTTGAATAACCTTTACCTTATGGTGTACCCAATACCTATACTATAACTCATAAGTGAAATAGGCAGGCCTCCACCTACACGAGAATAGGTAGTAGTGCCATCCTGATCTACGTATGTTTCGTTGGTACTTATATTGGGGTCAGCCGTCAGGAAATCGACACCAAGCATGAGCGACACTCTTCTGAATTTATAACGCAGGTCTGCACCCACGCCAAATGCAAAACCACTTGTGTTACTGCCGGAAATGTCCCATGAAAAATCATTTGTAGCAGTAGGGCTGGTAGCATTTGCGGCATACGCTAATTCAGGCAAACTGCATATTGCCACACCACCCATCAGGCGGAAATCGATAGAAAGGCGTTGGATAGGATAGGTTGCAAATAAGCCGGCCATAATAAAGCTATTATCATACGTCATTCCCTGATCGTAAGGATTACCATACTGATCGGTAGGTATATAGTAATTTTTGCTTGGATCGGAGTACTGAACATTATTCATGTAGCCATTTATGTCAAAAGGGTTGCTGGTGCCTTTATACATTAATGCAATGCCAAAATTGGAATGATTAATAGGAATGCCCAATGAAATAGCCAGGTCTACACCTGGTAATGCATATCCGCCATAACTCGTACTGCCTGTGTTGGAAAAACTACCAATGGGTTCGGCTGCGCCGACACTTATTTCAAAATAGCCCGTAGGTGGGGTAACTTCCGCAGCTTCGTCATTATGCCTTTCACGGCGCTCTCTTGGTGCAGGCCCTGGTGGCGGACCGGGAGGGCCAGGATAATATTGTGCATCTGCAAACTGTATAGTTCCTAACAAGAGCACAGCTAGTAATACTTTTATGTTTTTCATAGTCTTCCGTTTTAACAGTAAATAATTTGACGACAATTTACTTCAAATCTTTTACTTACACTATGACAATCGGTAAACGCAAGAGTTTAATCGATTAACAGATTTTAACACCTAAGCCTTTTCCACATACAACTTAAAACCCTTTCCATGTATGTTGATGATCTGCACCTTAGGGTCATCTTTCAGGAACTTGCGAAGCTTCGTTACATATACATCCATACTACGGCTGCTGAAATAAGTATCATTATGCCAGATAGCTTTTAAGGCAAAGTTACGGTCGAGTATGTCGTTTTGGTTAATGCAAAGCAGCTTGAGTAATTCTGCTTCTTTGGTAGTAAGTTTCTGATGCTCGCCTTTAAATTCCAACTGCTGGTTTTTATAATTGAAATGATACAAACCTATCTGGAACTGTTCCGCATCTTCATTAGCTGGCCTCATGCGACGCATAACCGCCTGTATGCGCACCAATAATTCTTCGGTGTTGAACGGCTTGGTAATATAATCGTCGGCGCCCTTGTTGAAGCCCTCAATAATATCTTCCTTCATGCTTTTTGCGGTAAGGAAAATAATAGGGATGTGTTTGTTCACCATGCGGATCTCCTTAGCCACGGTAAAGCCATCTTTTTCCGGCATCATCACATCTAATATGCATATATCGAAATCGCGTTTGCTGAAAGTGTCGAATGCTTTTTTGCCATTGTTGCAAAGCTCTACATCAAAGCCTTTAGCCAGCAGAAAATCTTTCATCAACATTCCGAGGCTTTCATCGTCTTCGGCAAGCAGGGCACGAATTTTGGTAGTTTCCATGGGTTTTTAATATTTCATTTTTAATTTACTTCAGTCCGGTTGAAAAAGGCAAATATACTATGAAGGTACTGCCTTTGTTAAGTTCACTATCTACTTCTATATGTCCATGATGTTTTTCCACCACTGCTTTTACATAGCTAAGCCCTAGGCCAAAGCCTTTCACGTTATGTACATTGCCGGTATGTACCCGGTAAAAAGTGTCGAATATTTTTTTCTGGTCATCTTTTTTAATACCAATGCCATTGTCCTTTACTGTAATAATTAATTCAGTAGCTGTGCTGGCAGTACTTATTTGTATGCATGGCGGTTCTTTGGTGTACTTAAGGGCATTATCGACAAGGTTATAAATAATATTGCCAATGTGCATTTTGTCGGCAAACAATGAATAGCGTTGCGCATTGAGTTCAGTAGTGGCTTCGCCCTGTTTGCTTTGTATCTGCAGGTTAAGGCTTTGCAATACATCACGTATAACCTGGTGTACATCAACCTCTTGTATCTTCAGCTTCAGTTCGCCTTTGTCGAGTGTAGCAGCTTGTAAAATGTTCTCCACCATTCCACCCAGGCGCTTGTTCTCGTTACGGATAATTGCCAAATAGCGTTCTCGGCTTTCTTCTGTTTTTTCAATACTTTTATCACTCAATACTTCACCTGCCAGCGATATAGTTGATATGGGTGTTTTAAATTCGTGGGTCATGTTATTTATAAAATCGTTCTTCACTTCCGACAATTTCTTTTGCCTGAAAATGGTTGATATGGTGTAATAGAACGAACCTATGATAATAAGTATGAGCGCTACCGATGTAAGTAACACAAATTTCGATTCACTGAGGCGGCTGTAAAAACCTTCGCTGGGGAAGTAGAGTGCCAGATAACGGTGCTGTAAGAACACGCTCTTAGGCGACATATTTACCTTGTAAGGTGTATTGAGCAATTCGTTATTAATGCCTTTGGCGCTGGCCTGTAGCACTGTATCGCGGCTTGAGTTAAGTATACCAAAACGGAAAGGCGTAAAAATACTTTGATCGGCAAGGGAGGTGCGTAAAAGTGAATCTACCTGTGCCGTATCTATATGTGGATTAATATCGTGATACACGTTTATGCTTACCAACTCATCAAAAATATCATTCATCACATCGCCGCGATGCATGGCAAACTGCAACTTTTTATCGATCGAGTCGGAATTGGTAAGCGCATTGTCGCCATTAAAGCGTATACCCAGATCGAAACCAGTGCCGTTCTGGTTGCTATCGTGAACCAGGTAGCTGTGTTTCATTTTGCTGGTTATAATACCATTCGAATCGCTTGATAGCTCTTCAAAAACCTTTACATTGTATTTATCGGCACTGGCCTTATAGCTTTGATTATCGAGGTTATTGCCTACCATTTTGGCTCCTGCCGTTTTAGTGCTTTGGCTTGGCATTACCCAGCGCACGGCCTGTTTGCGAAAGTTGTACTTCTCCGTCATTTTGGCGATAGAAGTTTTTTCGAGCCGGTATACAGCATCATTCAAGGCATCGTTCACGTCCTGCTCAAAGTGCTGTTCGGTTAGCCGTATAGCATTGGTCACCCAATAAAGCTGTACGCATATTAGCGCCAACAGCACTATGCCAATAAAAAAGCTGAACAGAAATATGGTCCTACGGTTCATGGGTGCAAAGATAAGGATTCACTTCAGGGAGTTTACTCTCAGGGCCTTGGCTTCTGTTAAATAAACTTAAATCTTTAAGTCACTAATTGACTGATTCGCAAATTTTATCAAATATTGGGCGTTCCCCTACGGGTCGGGCTATCCGCTGCAAGTCCTCGCCTCCTAAGGTCGGCTGTGGGCTTTCCGCTACTATCCCTAACGCAAGAACCAATGCAGCTAAGAAATAGGTAAAAGGTGGGCGCGGGTTAGCTGCAATAGATGCGAGTATAGGAAACTCAGGCAAGCAGGGAACAAATGTCGCCCCGCCAAGAGATAATATTGAAACAGAAAAAATACATTTGTGGGATGAATGAATTAGAAGAACTGGAAAGGGAAGCCAGAAAACTTGAACCCACAGCTAACGAACGAAAAATAGTACGCGAAGGAGTAGTAAACTATACTGAGCGTTTTATAAACGAAATAGAAACCATACCTGCATTTGAAGGTGAGCGCAAAGCCAGTGAAGTATTTCTAAATTCCCCGGTAAGCGAGGAAGCTATGGCCCTGCCGCAGGTGCTAAACATGCTTGAGAAAGGACTGGATGAACCAGGGCTTAACCCTGCATCGGGCGGGCATTTGGGTTACATACCCGGAGGTGGAATTTACTATAGCGCCCTTGGTGACTACTGGGCCGATATTACCAACCGCTATGCCGGAATATTTTTTGCCGGCCCCGGTGCGGTGCGCATGGAAAATATGCTGATACAATGGACCGCTGAACTGGCCGGTTACCCAAAAAACGCTGTAGGAAACCTTACCAGCGGTGGTAGTATTGCAAACTTATCCGCTATAGTAACAGCCCGCGACAGTAAAAAAATAACATCTGATAAAATTAAAAAGGCCGTAATATATTTAAGTGCAGAGGTACACCACTGTGTGTTCAAGGCTATACGCATAGCAGGCTTGGGTGAATGTATTGTACGTCACCTGCCACTTGACGATTGTTATCGCATAAAAGCACAAGAACTCGAAAATCTTATTGCCACCGACAAGCAACTAGGACTCATTCCTTTTTTAGTGGTGGCATCGGCCGGCACAACTGATACTGGCTCGGTTGATCCACTAGAGGCCATTAGCGCAATTGCTGCAAAGCACAAACTCTGGTTTCATGTCGATGCTGCATACGGTGGTTACTTTCTGCTCACCGACCACGGCAAAAAAGTATTGAAGGGCATTGAGCTTTCCGATTCTTTCGCCATCGATCCGCATAAGAGCCTGTTTCTGCCCTATGGCTTGGGGATGATTATTGTAAAGGACAAAGCGGCTTTATATAATTCGCACTACTACCAGGCCAACTATATGCAGGACACACTTGACGCGAACGAAGAGGTATCGCCTGCCGACCTGTCGCCTGAGCTTACCAAACACTTCCGTGGGCTGCGACTGTGGCTGCCTCTAAAACTATTGGGATTAAAACCTTTCCGTGCTGCCCTGAACGAAAAGCTTTTGCTGGCACGTTATTTTTATGATGAAATACAGAAACTGGGTTTTGAAGTTGGCCCTTATCCAGAGTTGTCGGTGGTTACCTACCGTTATGTACCTAAAACCGCTGATGCCAATGCGTTTAATAAATGGCTGATGGAAGAAGTACAAAAAGATGGACGTGTGTTTATTTCCTCAACTATGCTTGAAGATCGCTTTATGCTTCGCTTGGCAGTGCTCAGTTTCCGTACGCATAAAAGCACCATAGATATATTATTAGAACAGTTGGGAAACTTGACCAAAGGAAAATAAATGAATTATAAGTACAAAGACGGCATAGAAACAGAGCGCCTCATTACACGGTTTCTGACCCTTGAGGATGCAGAAGTATGGAAAAACTTTTTTGAAGATAAACAAGCAATTAAGCATTTGAATCTTCAAGGAGTAGTTGATTCTGCGCAACTGGCAAAGAACTGGATGGAAAGGACACAATGGCGCTACTCAGTCAACAAACTGGGTTTTCAGGCGGTGTTGTTAAAAGATACAAAAGAACTAATTGGTATTTGCGGCTTGCTTTTGCAAGATGTGAATGGTGAAGAAATGGTAGAGATAGGGTATCATTTTATGAGGAAGCATTGGGGAAAAGGCTATGCAACAGAAATTGCAGCTGCATTTAAAAATTATGCATTTAATACCAACATTACTGATAAAGTTGTTTCACTTATTAATATACATAACACTCCGTCGCAACGTGTTGCTGAACGAAATGGCATGACGCGTGTAAGACAGATATGGTGGTTCGAACAGGATATATTTGTTTATGAAGTAATACGTTAAATATTTATATGTAATAGCCGAATTAAAATAGGTAAAAGGTGGGCGCGGGTTAGCTGCAAATGATGCGAGTATAGGTAACTCAGGCAAGCAGGGAGCAAATGTCGCCCCAAATTGAAACCCACCCCTTCACCCTTCCAATGAGGGGATTTTAGAACATAAGATGGTAAGATTGCTTCGTACCTTGCAATGACGTTAGAAGAAAATTACAACTTCTTAAGAGCCGAAACAATATCAGCCTTCTCAAGCACAATACGCTCAACCTGCTCAACAGAAATACGTTCCTGGGTCATGGTATCGCGGTCACGAATGGTAACAGTATTATCTTCCAAGGTCTGATGATCGATAGTAATACAGTAGGGAGTACCAATGGCATCTTGTCTGCGGTAACGCTTACCGATTGAGTCCTTTTCGTCGTATTGGCAATACATTGATAGCTTAAGCTTATTGAATATGTCTAATGCTTTTTCCGATAATCCGTCCTTTTTGGTGAGTGGCAACACAGCACACTTAACCGGTGCCAGGAATGCAGGGAGCTTAAGTACATCGCGTGTGGTACCATCTTCCAGCTTTTCTTGCTGCAATGCCCTCGACATAACGGCAAGGAACATACGATCGAGCCCCACAGAGGTTTCAACAACATATGGTACATAGCTGCTGTTAAGCTCCGGGTCGAAGTATTGTAGCTTTTTGCCTGAGAATTTTTCATGGCTCTTCAGATCGAAATCGGTACGTGAATGTATACCCTCAAGCTCTTTAAAACCAAATGGAAACTGGAACTCAATATCGCAGGCTGCATTGGCGTAGTGTGCCAGTTTAGTGTGGTCGTGGAACCTGTAGCTCTCCTTCGGAAAACCAAGACTGTGATGCCATGCAAGGCGTTTCTCCTTCCATGCTTCATACCACTTAAGCTCAGTGCCCGGTTGTACAAAGAACTGCATCTCCATCTGTTCAAATTCCCGCATTCTGAATATGAACTGCCTTGCTACTATCTCATTGCGGAAAGCCTTGCCTGTTTGTGCAATACCAAAAGGTATCTTCATGCGGGTAGTCTTTTGAACATTTAAGAAGTTTACAAATATGCCTTGTGCCGTTTCAGGCCTTAAATACAATTGGTTCGATGTTTCTTCCATAGCGCCCATGCTGGTAGAGAACATAAGGTTGAACTGCCTTACTTCGGTCCAGTTCTTGGTTCCTGATATGGGGCAAACTATCTCCAGGTCAACTATCAGTTGGTATAAGTCGGCCCAGTTACTCTCTTCCATAGCCTTTTTATACCGGCCATGTACAGTATCTATATTAGTCTTTATTTCAGTTATACGTGGGTTTGTGCTGCGGTACAGGGTTTCATCAAACTTCTCGGCAAAACGCTTTTTAGCCTTTTCGACCTCTTTTTCGATCTTATCCTCTTGCTTACCAATGTAGTCCTCGATAAGGTTATCGGCACGGTAACGTTTTTTAGAGTCCTTATTATCTATCAGCGGGTCATTAAATGCATCTACGTGTCCCGATGCCTTCCAGATAGTTGGATGCATAAATATAGCCGAGTCGATACCTACTATATTTTCATGCAGTTGTACCATGGCTTTCCACCAATATGTACGTATGTTGTTCTTCAGTTCGGCACCGTAACTGCCGTAATCGTAAACTGCGCTAAGTCCGTCGTATATCTCACTGGAAGGGAATATAAATCCATATTCCTTGCTATGGGAGATGATGTTTTTAAAGAGTTCTTCGTTATTCATAATGAGCGCAAACTTAAGGCTATTTTTAAATTGTAAGGGGCTGAAATATCGCTAACCTTCCATACCACTATTTGTTAAAGCCTGTTAAATGTTTTGTTTCCTAAGGAATGATTACTATATTTGTACTTCATTAATAAAACTACTATGAAAAAACGTTTACTTATTGTAGCATCACTTTTGATAGGAGCATATACTTCAAATGCTCAAATAATTATTAACCCGAACTTTTCAACCTGGACTGATACTCCGTTAATAAGTTCAAGTTCAGTTAAGGACCCTAACAATGGTCTTGGAACAACCGGTTGGTGGAGCTTCAATCTTTTAAATTATAGCCTTCTTGGAGGCAGCCCTGTTTCGGTAACTCCGGATAGTATTACTACATATAACGGTGCTAAATATTCTGCAAAAATTACTACGGTTGCACTTACAGCAAGTTCGTATAATAATGTAAAAGCATATGGTATTCCTGATACGATGGGTTTAATTTTAACAGGTAATATATCTCAATCTGGTCTTGGTGCGAAAGTGCTGAAAGGCGAACCCTGGAACAATAGACTGACATCTTTTAGCTTTTATTATCAATATATGCCAAATGGTGTCGATACTGCTTCCTGTTCAGTAGTTGTTTCAAGCACATCTGGCGGTGTTCGCACTACTATTGGTGCAGGTGAACTAAAAATTTCTACAGCCACTTCTACCTGGACATTGGGTACAGTAAATATGACCTATGTGGCACCTGGCTTTCCAGATACTATTTTGGTAACATTCAGTTCAAGTAGTGTGTTAAGCAAACCTAAAGTGGGTAGTACACTATTAATAGATGGTGTTTCTGCAGTTGATGGAGTAAATGAAGTATCAGTTGCTCCTGCAAGTGTAAGTGTTTATCCTAATCCTGCTACTAACGAGGTTCACTTTAATGTTACAAGTAGTGGCATTACAAGTTACATAAATGTATTTGATATGACAGGCCAAAAAGTAAGTACTATTGATACACATAATAACTTTGCAACTTTAAATAGCTCTCAACTGGCTTCGGGCTTATATTTCTACCAACTTTATGACAGAGCTGGTAGCCTTATGAAAACCGGTAAGTTCAGTATTTATAAATAATTGAAGGAATCAATTAATTAAAAAGCCCTCATAATGAGGGCTTTTTAATTAAATTTGGTACAAGGATCGGTAGCGAAAGCCGATAGAAAATACGGAGTGTTATGTGCCAAGAGGCTTTTTAACATCTCATTATTCAAAGATTCTTTCAAAAACCTTCGCAGATATTAAAATATTATTTAGCTTTGCACCCCTTTTATAAAAAAGGTTAAAGAACATATTAAACTAATTTATCGTGAATACGCCAAGTTATAAAACTGTTTCAGCCAATAAAGAGACCATTAAAAAAGAGTGGTTTATTGTTGATGCCGACAACCAGATCGTAGGTCGCCTTGCTACCCAGGTAGCAATGGTATTAAGGGGAAAGCACAAGCCTTCTTACACTCCACATGCTGATTGCGGAGATAATGTAATTATCATCAATGCTGAGAAAGTTCGCTTTACCGGCAAAAAATTTGAGAATAAAGAATATGTTCGTCATACCGGCTACCCAGGCGGACAAAGGTTTACAACACCTGCAAAGATATTCCAGAAGGATGCTACCATTGTATTGCACAAAGCAATTAAAGGTATGTTACCTAAGAACAGCTTAGGCAGAACACTGCAAACCAACGTGTATATTTACACAGGTACCAAGCATAATCACGAAGCACAACAACCAAAAGAACTTAAATTCAAATAATACTCATGAGTGAAACTATACACTCCATCGGGAGAAGAAAAACCAGCATTGCTCGCGTTTACTTAACTAAAGGTAAAGGTAAAATTACCATCAACGAAAAGGACTACGATAAGTATTTCCAAACCGGAACACTTCAGTACATGGTTCAGCAGCCCTTTGTTATTATAAAGGAAGAAGCGGGCCAGCATGATATTGAAGCAAGTGTTACAGGTGGTGGTGTAAAAGGCCAGGCAGAAGCAATGCGCCTTGCTATTTCCCGTATTCTTGTAAAAATTAACCCTGAGTACAAAAAAGCATTAAGAGATGCAGGCTTAATGACACGTGACCCACGTATGGTTGAACGAAAAAAACCGGGTCAGAAGAAAGCAAGAAAGAGATTCCAGTTTACAAAGAGATAATCTATTATACAGCATACAAACTTTTTTAAATTCAATTATCAAAACAACAACATGCCAAGAACCTCGTTTGACGCACTTTTAGAAGCAGGAGCACACTTCGGACACCTGAAGAGAAAATGGAATCCAAATATTGCTCCGTTCGTTTTCGGAGAAAAGAATGGTATACATATCATTGACCTGAACAAGACCTTAGTAAAGCTTGAAGAAGCTTCTAATGCAATGAAGCAGATAGCTAAATCAGGCAGAACAATATTATTTGTTGCTACCAAAAAGCAAGCTAAGAACATAGTAGCCGAAAAGATAAAGGAAGTTGGTTTTCCATGTATTACTGAACGTTGGACGGGTGGTATGTTAACAAATTTTGCTACCATTCGCCGCAGCATTCGTAAAATGGCTGAGATGAACAAGATGGCAAATGATGGTACTATTGAATCCCTTTCAAAGAAGGAAAAGCTTCAGTTGTCACGTCAACGTGCTAAGTTGGAACACCAATTGGGTAGCATTGCAAACATGACCCGTTTGCCTGCAGCTGTATTTGTAGTTGATATTACCAAGGAACATATTGCAATATCAGAAGCAAAGAAATTGAACATTCCTACTTTCGCTATTGTTGATACAAACTCAGATCCTAATAAAGTTGATTTTGCAATTCCTGCAAATGATGACTCATCTACCTCAATCCGTATTGTTGTTAATACCTTGATTGAAGCAATTAAGGAAGGATTAGAAGAAAGAAAAGAAGCTCAGGTTATAACAAAGCGTGACGAAAAACACGAAGAAGCGGAATCTGATACAATTGAATCTAAATACGAAGGTTCAGGAGAAGATGAAGTATTAGCAGAGGAAGAAAAGAAAGCTAAGAGCCAGAACCATGGCGCTCCGCATCACAACAAAGGCCCTAAGAGAGGTGGTCCTGTTGGCGGTGGAAACAGAAGAGCACCTATTAAAAAATAATTAACATGACTACAGGAACTATGAACATCACTGCTGCTGAAGTAAATAAACTTCGTCAACAAACCGGTGCTGGTATGATGGACTGTAAGAAAGCCCTTACCGAAGCTGGTGGAGATTTTGAAAAAGCAATAGATATATTACGTGAAAAAGGCCAGAAAGTAGCTGCTAACCGTAGCGACCGCGATGCCAAGGAAGGTGTTGTTATTGCAAAGGTTTCAACTGATGGAAAGAAAGGAATTGTAACGGTATTGAATTGCGAAACCGATTTCGTAGCGCGTAACGAAGACTTTATTAAGTTGGTAGATAACATTGCGAACATTGCATTGAACGGTAACTTTTCATCGGTTGATGAATTGAAAGCTGCAACTTATGCTGATGGATTAAGCATTGAAAAGAAGATAACAGAATACGTTGGAAAGATTGGTGAGAAGATGGAACTGCGCTACGAAAAGGTAACTGCAGAAAAGGTTTTCGCTTACAATCACCCTGGAAATAAATTGGCAAGTGTTGTGGGTTTTAATAAAGCCACACCGCTTGAAGTTGGTAAAGAAATATCAATGCAGATAGCAGCTATGGCTCCTATTGCAATTGATAAGAGCGATGTAACTCAGGAAACACTTGACCGCGAAATGGCTATTGCTAAGGAGCAGGCTCGCCAGGAAGGTAAACCAGAGAACATGCTTGAAAAGATTGCTATCGGTAAAGTAAATAAGTTCTATAAAGAATCTACATTGCTTAACCAGGACTTTATTAAAGACAGCAAGAAAACTGTTCAACAGTTCTTACAGGATAATGATAAAGAGCTCAAAGTAACGGGCTTTAAGAGAATCGCTTTAGGTTAATAATTTAAAAATCCTCCAAACGGAGGATTTTTTTTTGCAAAATTTGTAGCATGAAATACAAACGTATACTTCTCAAACTTAGTGGTGAGTCCTTAATGGGCAATCAGCAATTTGGAATAGAACAACAGGCTGTATTGCATTATGCTGAAGAGATTAAAACGGCTATTGCGGCAAAAGCACAGGTGGCAATTGTAATTGGTGGAGGAAACATATTCAGAGGCATACAGGCAACCGCAAATGGTATTGATAGGGTGCAGGGAGACTATATGGGAATGCTTGCTACCATTATTAATAGTATGGCATTACAGGCATCGTTGGAGAAACTGGGTATACCAACCAGGCTTATGTCAGCTATTGAAATGAAGGAGATCTGTGAACCATTTATACGTAGAAGAGCAGTAAGACACCTGGAGAAAGGCAGAGTTGTAATTTTTGGTGCCGGTACCGGAAATCCTTATTTCACTACTGATACAGCTGCCAGTTTACGTGCAATTGAAATAGAAGCTGATGTTATTTTGAAGGGCACTCGCGTAGATGGTATCTATACAGCTGATCCTGAAAAAGATAAGAATGCAAAACGATACGATACAATAACATTTGATGAAGCTTATAACCAGGGCTTGCAAATAATGGACCTTACTGCATTTACGCTTTGCAAGGAAAATAAGCTTCCTATCATTGTATTTGATATCAATAAAAAAGGCAACCTTGCAAGACTATTGAAGGATGAGAAAATAGGCACGTTAGTAGACAACTAACATTATCTTTGCGCCTTCATTTACATCTATGAAAAAGTACTTATTCATTTTAATCGGCATTTGTTTGTTTAATGTATTTGCAAATGGACAAACGGACACTACCAGGCACAAAAAGATAGTCAATAATGGACGTTTCTATGGTTCCTGGGGCTATAATATGGAGTGGTATACCAAAAGCAATATAAGTGTAGATCAGCCGCAGCTTAATAATAATTTTACCTACGAGGACCTTAACGCCCACGATCGTGTTGGCTGGAACAACCTGTTTCATGTACAACCTACCATACCACAATATAACTACCGCATTGGTTACTTCTTTGACGAGAAGCAATTATGGGGAGTTGAAATAAGTTTCGATCATACCAAATATGTTGTGTGGCAAGGCGGTAACTCACCAATAAAGGGTACACTTAACGGCAGACAAGTCGACTCAACAATTAATATTAATAACAGCACACTTTACTGGCAACTGAATAATGGCGCTAACTGGTTCGATATTAACATTACCCGCAAACTGCCTATCTATGCTTCACATAGCAATAAAATAGTATTATATGGCCTGGTTAAGTTTGGCATTGGCCCTAATGTGCCACACGTTTCTGATGAGATCTTCGGTAACTGGAATAATGGCCACTTTCAGTTAGGTGGCTGGAACACAGGTGTAGAAGCCCTTATACGTTGCACTTTTTTCCAATATGCCTATATAGAATATTCTAATCATGCTGTATATGCTAACTATTCAGGCCTGAAGGTATATGGAGGCAACGGTAACAATGGAACTGCAGCGCAAAGTTTCGGGGCTTATGAATGGATAGCCAACATTGGTTTTACATTCCACCTCGCCAAAACGGAGGGAACAAATACGGCTCGTTAAACTCTACTTTCTTTTATTATACGTATTCATTGTACGCTCAATGCCCATCAGGCAAAAAGCTTCAATGGTCTCTACCGCTGTAGAAATATATTCAGGAAGTTTTGCGTTTTCCTCTTTTGTCCATTCGCCCAATACGTAATTAGATTGCCCGCCCTTGGGGAAATTATTCTCGATACCAAATCGCAGGCGTGGATAATTAGCAGTGTTCAATATTTCCTGGATGCTCTTAAGTCCATTATGTCCTCCATCACTGCCATTACTTTTTAAGCGAAGTGTACCAAAGGGTAGGGCCAGATCATCAAGTACTACCAATACATGATGCAATGGAATTTTGTTTTCAGTTTGCCAATAGCGTACAGCCTTACCACTAAGGTTCATAAATGTAGAAGGCTTAAGCAGGATAATGTGTTTCCCCTTTAAGGATACCTCAGCAACAACACCGTAGCGCCTGTTGCTATCAAAGGAAACCTTATGCTTTAAGGCAAAGGCGTCGACTATTTTGAAACCGATATTATGGCGCGTTTCTAAATACTCATCACCAATATTACCAAGTCCTGCTATGAGGAACCTGTCCAATGCTCAACTTATTTCTTAGCGGCTGGCTTTTCTTCCTTCTTTGGAGCGGCAGCAGCAGCGGCAGCAGGAGCACCTGCAGCAGGAGCAGCAGAAACAGTGGGAGCAGCGCCAACAGCAGCAGTACCGGTAGCAGCAGGAGCAGCCTCACGGGTTGTCCTAACAGCTAATACAGCAGAGTTTGCAGGATCGAGGAACTTGATCTTTTCATTCTTCATGTCCTTTACCAATACACTTTCGCCAAGCTTAATATGGCCTACTTCTAATGTAATGTGATCAGGAATATCATTTACCAAACCTTTAACAGTAAGGCGACGCAATTTCACTTGTAGTTTGCCACCCATTTTCACACCTACCGGTGATCCGTGTGTAACTAAAGGAACCTTAACGGTAAGTTGTTTACCGGGAACAGCTTCTAAAAAGTCAACGTGCACAATATGATCAGTAACTTTATGGAACTGAGCTTCCTGAACAATAGCCTGGGTTGCTTTTCCATCAATATCAACATTTACAAGGTATGCGTCAGGGCTATATAAAAGCTTTGCAAATTGCTTTTCTTCTACGTTAAAGAACACTTGTTCTTTACCGCCGTATAGTGTACAAGGTACCATACCTGTTCTACGGGTTAAAATGGCTTCTTTTGTGCCTGTTGCTTTTCTTGCTGTACCTTTAATTGATAGTGTTTTCATTGGAATAGAAATTTATAATAAACGAGTTTTAAAATACAAAGTGACTACTTATCGATTCAAAATTATGAACTTTACTAATAATGTCTGCAAACAAAGGCGCTACCGACAATACTTTGATCTTGCTACATTCCTGCTTAAGTGGAATGGTATCGGTAACTATTAATTCTGTAAGCTGCGATTTTTCAATGTTCTCATATGCCTTACCTGATAATACGGCATGGCTACAAAGTGCGCGAACACTGTTAGCGCCTTTATCCATCATCATATTCGCAGCCTTCGTAAGTGTACCGGCTGTATCAACCATGTCATCAAGCAAAACAATATCACGGCCCTCTACTTCTCCTATCGCGGTCATTTTATCTACTACATTTGCTTTTGAACGCTGTTTGTAGCAAATAACTATATCTGATTTCAGGAAGTTAGCATATGCGTTAGCCCTTTTCGAACCACCCATATCAGGTGATGCAATAGTCAGGTTAGGCAAATTAAGGCTTTGTATATAAGGCAGGAAGAGGTATGAGGCAAATAAGTGATCTACCGGAACATTAAAGAAACCCTGTATCTGGTCAGCATGCAGGTCCATTGTCATAATACGGGTAACGCCTGCGGTGGTAAGCAGGTCGGCCATAAGCTTTGCACCAATAGCGGTACGTGGCTTATCTTTCCTGTCCTGACGGGCAAAACCAAAATAAGGCATTACCGCCACTACTTGTTTTGCTGATGCCCTTTTTGCAGCATCCGCCATTAAAAGTAGTTCGAAAAAATGGTCAACCGGTGGGTGGGTGCTTTGTACAATGAATACTGAACAGCCACGAACGGTCTCTTCATACGAAGGTTCAAATTCCCCATCGCTGAAATGAATCACGCTCATTTTTCCAAGCGACTGACCATAGCTTTCAGCAATTTTTTTTGCTAAAACCGGGTGACCGCTGCCTGAGAATATTTTAACCGATGGTTCCATTTTTTTATAAGGGGTGCAAAGGTAATATTTTATTCTTTCCGAAAAACGTCATTTTATTGTTTTTTCGCCCATTTCTGGGGTATGAATAGAGATTTTGCTGATTCTACCCTCTTTTTGACAATGAATGGTGTTCTAAAATAATTTTAATATTGCCGCTCTTAACTCATCAAAATCTATGAAAAATACCGTGTTAGTCCTTTCTGTTATTGCCCTGGCTGCTTTTAGTGCAGCATTTAAATCGGCTGATGATTCATGTAAGCCATATTTCCCTGTTAAGCAAGGCGCTCAAATTGAGCGGAAATCATATAACGATAAAGGTAAGCAAACCGGCCGCACGGTACAAACCGTCTTAAGCAGTAATAATGCAGGAAGCACACTTACCTTGTCGGTAAAAAGCACTCATTTTGATGATAAGGACAAACAAACAAGTGAAAACACATTTGATGCTAAGTGCGAAAACGGGATATTTTACCTGAATATGGCCTCGGGTGCTGAACCCCAAAGCAGGCCCAATACTACTACAACTGTAACAGGCGATTTTTTAGAGTTCCCATCGAACCTTAGCCGTGGCATGACTTTGAAGGGTGGCACTATGACCGTTAATATAGCCAGTACTGACCCTAATTTTGTGAAACTGGGTATGGGTAATATGACTATGACCACTACTTCAAGTAATATTAAAGTAGTAAGCGATACCACGATTACAACCCCAGCGGGTACCTTTAAGTGTGTGAAAATAACATCAGATCAAACTATGAAAAGCTCGTTCGGTTCTAATGTTTTTCATGTGGTGGATTTTTATGCACAAAATGTAGGAAAAGTACGTTCCGAAACGTATACTGATAAGGGCAAATCTTATGGCTATAGTGTTATTTCGAGCATTAGCGGAAACTAAATAACCGGGTAAAATATAATAAGCCCTGGTTCCTATCGGAATTAGAAGCCGAAGGTAATACCCATGTTAACATTGGTTGATGCCCAGCCAACTTCACCAAACAGACCAAAATGCGGTTTTATCATATAACGAACACCTAAGGTAAACTGTGATTCGAATTGAAGTGATTGTGTTTTAGAGTTGGTGCCACTCTTATTATTGGCATTAGGGTCGGTGGAGCTGTAGTTATTTATCTGGTATAAATACCCAAGGCCAAAGCCTGCATAAATATCCAAATGATCGCCGATAGGGTAATGTCCGTTTAACCTTAAATATCCACCTATAACACTGCTTTTAATGTTTTGTGTGTAGGTAGTATCGGTATTAAATACTCTTGCTTGCTGATAGTCGTAACTAACGGTTGCGGCAGAATATTCAAGATTAAGCCCTACACCAAAGTATTTCATAAAGCCATGTTCGTATTTCAACACAATAGTGCCATAATTCTTGTAATCGTAGTTCTGGTCATTCTGATAATCCGGTAGTGTTTCAGTTATGTAACTGGTTGCAGGGAATCCAAAACCTACAGAAATCAAATTTTTACCATCATCGAATGCCTGTGCTTTCAACTGGTTTACCGAGAATAAAACAGAACAGATTATAACAAGACTTTGCAGTTTTTTCATTTTTCAGGGAGATTAATGTTAAGGCAAATATAGAATTATGATTATAATATGCAAAAAACAGTAAAGATTATGTTTAGTGTTTAAACCATTAATTCTGCAAAGAATGTGAAGTTTTTATTAAAGACTGACCTTTAATGGATATTAAACGTAGAAGTATGCTCGAGCTTTATTCTGATTTTCTAAAAAAGGCGGAGTTATTAACTGCCCTTGCACTAAGTTCAAGAAGAAAATATTATTTAAAAAATAAACTATATTTAGTGTTTGAAATTCACCACGATGAGAAAAGGAGTGTTCAAATGCATATTTTATGGAACTGCAATTGTTTCATGCTACAGTAGTAAAATTATTGGGCAATGTAATCAACGAATGGCAGGTTCTTTTATCGAAAATGATTCGACAACCATTCAAATTATTAGAGATACTGCAACAAAAACGGATGATTTTATACCCTCCATATGTACCTCTATAAACTTAGCAACAATTTCGTTGGATAGCAATAATTATACAGCGACGTATAATTCAGGTGGCTGTAGTGGGAATGCTTATTATTTACATGGAGTAGGAAAATATACAGCAAATTATGATACCATTAATATTCCAGAGGTAGATGCGTATTTTACTGCTAATGGATTATGGATGGGTTCACAAGGCCAATTACTTTTAGTGCGTACCGCTGTTGCAGGTATTAGTTCTGTTGAAAATCAACTCAAGCTAAATTTATGGCCCAATCCGCTCAAGCAAAATCTATACTATACGATTAACTGTAAAGCCCCCTGTGTTAGTATAAAGATAATTGATATAATGGGAAAATGTATTTATCAATCTATTGTAAACACATCGGAATACAACAAGGAGCAAAACATTAATACAGAATCGCTTGCTCAAGGTATATATGTATTACAGGTTGCAAATGGAAGATACCTTGATAATATAAAGTTTATAAAGCAATAAATAAGTTTTAACTCTCCTTCACCAACTTCATCATCAACTGCTCCACCTCAGCAGAGTTCCACTTAGCCTCAATACCAGGTGTAGCCAAAACTTTTTTCATAATAGCATCTTGCTTTTGACCTTGCTTTAACGCATGGCTATAAGGCAGGTCAGTAAATGTAACCATACCATAAAGCGGTATCCACATATCAGGGTGAAGTGAACTGAAGTGCGCTTCTATTTTCTTTTGTAAAATAAAATCGGGGTGCGTAACCAGGTCACGCATTTCTATAAAGTTGGCAACAGCAAGGTCTGCAATAGCATCTGAATTGGGTTTGCGCGCTTTTTGTGTTTCATCAAATATTTTCTTCCAGTTCTCTTCACTGCCATTGCCTAAGTGTGCATCAAGCAATTTTTCAAATACCGTGCAATCCTCAAAGCCACAATTCATACCCTGTCCGAAGAAGGGCACAATGGCATGTGCTGCATCGCCAAGCAATAATAATTTATCGGAGTACGACCATGGGTAACACTTAACAGTAACCAATGAGGAAGTTGGATTATTGAAAAAGTCATCTAACAATGTTGGCATTAATGGCACCGCATCAGGAAAAACTTCTTTGAAAAACGTACGCACTTTATCGCGATCAGTCAGTGCAGCAAATGATTCTTTCCCTTCGAACGGAAAGAATAGTGTGCATGTAAAACTACCATCAATATTAGGTAAGGCAATCATCATATAAGTGCCACGTGCCCATATATGCAGACATTCTTTTTCCATGGCAAAGCCACCATCTTTTGTCGGTGGTATTACCAATTCTTTGTATCCGTAATTGAGGTAATGCTGTGAATATTCAAACCTGTCGGTTGATAATTGCAGTTGCAAACGCCCCGCAGAAAAGGCCCCATCGGTACTGAAAATGCGTGTTGCAGCAATATGGCTTTCTTTTTTAGAGGCAAAATCTTCAAGTGTTACGGTAGCATCTTTCAAATTAATATCCTTGCAGCGTTGGTTAAAATGAATTTTGCTTCCATGTTTTTCAGCAAGGTCCATCAGCAGGCAATTAAGCCCGCCGCGTGATACGGAATAGATTGCCTGTCCCTGTTTTCCATATGCATGAAAAGTAGTCTTACCTTCTTTATCGTGGACCATGCGCCCGTGCATAGGTATGGCAATCTTTCTTATTTCATCGGCAATACCTACACCTTGCAATCCTTTCCAGCCACGATCACTTAATGCCAGGTTGATCGATTTTCCAACTGATATCTTTGCTTTACGAAGATCATCACGTCGTTCAAATACTTCTACTTTATATCCGCGTTTTGAAAGATAAATAGAAAGCAGTGAACCTACAAGCCCTGCACCAACTACTACATAAGGTTTTTCAGCCATACTTATTACATTAATTCTATTAGATAACCCCAGACTTTAGTCTGGGGATTAAAACAAACCGAGCTATAACTTTGGGCTTTAGCCATGAATCATAAAGCTATATTTTTTAATAAAAGTATCATATTCTTGTTGAAAGGTTACTTTTTTATGATGGGTTTCCTGATTTAGTATATAGTCTATAACCTTTTCTACCATTGATTCACTAACTGAAATGGCAAAATATTCATGTGCCCATTCCAATTTACCCTTAACCAGATTATTATCATTCGCCCATTTTGACGCCTCGCCTTTAATCAGTTGTAATGTTTTTGCAATAGAAGTATCTGCATTAAGTGCAATTAAGCAATGTATATGTTCAAGATGCCCATTAATTATATCAATATATATGTCCTTTGCTTTGGCATTTTCTTTAATATGTGCGAATAGGATATTGCGAATTTCTTTGGTAAGAATGGGTTCTCTGTTTTTAGTTCCCCATACAGCGTGAATCCAAACTTTAACGTATGACATTTTAATTGTTTGTCAGGGCTAAAGCCCTTAATTTGTTTTCGAACTTTATTCTCCCCACACTGAAGTGCGGGGTTAGTAGAGTGTTTCCGTTATTTCTTTTCCTTTTTTTCCCTTGCTCTTTTATAAATGGCAATTGCACCCCACATCATAAATCCGAATAACAATATACCTATCACACCCCATATCCAACTAAGCTTATCCTGCATGGTTACTATAAATACAATAGACACTAAAAATATTGTTGCCAGTTCATTCCACATACGCAGTTGGCCCGATGACCATGTAATTTTATCTTTCTGCAGCTTACTGAATATTACCTGATTCTGTAATTGATACAATGTTAAGCCAAATACAAAGCACAGTTTAATAAGCAACCAGGCGGGAATATTCATTCCATATAAATGATAAATAAGTGAAAAGCCAAATACATAGGTCAGAATTGCTGAGGGCCATGTAATGCCGTACCACAGACGGCGTTCCATAATTTTATATTGTGCCTGCAAAATACTTTTTTCAGGCTCAGCTTTCTTTTCGGCTTCGGTATGGTAAACGAATAAACGCACTATGTAAAATAAACCTGCAAACCAGGTAACTACAAATATGATGTGCAAGGGTAAAAGATATTGTGACATAGATTACTTTACTAATGGATAAAATGCGTTAGGGATATGCTGGACTTTATAATTCTCGCCCGATTTAAGAACAGAAACAATATCAAACCGGACCTCTAAATTCAAATTGTGTTTATCAATGTAAGCTCCGGCGGCTTTAATTAAATGCCTTTGTTTTTGTTTGTTCACAAATGCTTCCGGTTCGCCAAAATAATTGGTTGAACGTGTTTTTACTTCTGCTACCACTAAAAAATCTTTATCGCGGGCAATTATATCTATTTCTTCCTGGCCAAATCTCCAGTTGGTTTCCAGAATTTCGTAACCTAAGCTCCGTAAGTGCTCTGCAGCCCTTGATTCACCTTCGTTTCCGGTTTTCTGTTTGTCGTTCATTTTGCGAATATAACCATTGCTTTTCGGCTGATTGTATGGATATTGTAAAAAAAAACTAATTTAGTGCACTATAACCGGTAAAAAAATAAACCAAACATGAAAAAATTACTTTCTATTTCAGCTGCACTTGTGCTTTTTGCAGGAGCTGCATTTGGACAAAAACCTTTTGAAGGCCAGATCGATTTCTGGATGTATAACAATGTCGATACAACCTATTACTTCTATTATGTAAAGGGTAATCACATTAAGATCACCAACACAGATCCAAAGACAAACAACGATCAGGGTTATTTTCTTATCGATTTAAGTACAAAGAAAACCACCGCATTAAGCGCTCCTTTCCGTCATACATATTTTGATCAGCCTTCTCCTGCGCCTGTAAAACCTGCAGGTACACCAAAGGTTAATAAAACCGGAAAGTCTAAGACTATCAATGGTTACAAGTGCGAAGAAATTGTAGTGGAAGATGCTGAGGAAGGATTAAAAGTTTCTTTCTGGGTTGCAAGCGGAGGATTTGATTTCTTTGTTCCAATGATGGATATTCTTAACCGTAAGGATAAGTTCTCTGAATATTATAAGGCAATCCCTAAAACGGCTGGTATGTTCCCAATGGAAGCTACTGAAACAGATATGTCAGGCGCTCCTAAAGGTTCAATGAAAGCTACATTGGTAAAGGCCGGAACCGTAGCTGACGGTACATTTGCAATTCCTGCAGGTTACAATAAAGTAGACAGGAAAGACGACGGAAAGTAATCTTAGCTTATTTATACAAAGAACCTTTCTCAAAGAAATTTGAGGGAGGTTTTTTCTTTTACGGAAAGTTCAACCTGCCTGCCTAAAAAAAGCGGATAGTTCTTTCCTCCGTGCCCCGCAGGGAACCCGAAGCATACGGGATATTTGTATTCCTGGACAGTATCAAGTATTATTTCTTCAGCTGTTTTACCAAAAGGTACCGTATTATCTTTCATATCAGAAAGATCGCCAACTATCAAACCTTTAAGTCCGGCAAGTTTACCAGAACGTTTTAACTGCATCATCATTCTGTCAATATGGTACAGGTATTCGTCAAGATCTTCAAGAAAAAGTATCTTGCCCTCAGTATTAATATCAGATTTAGTGCCCGCCAATGAATAGATCAATGAAAGATTGCCACCCACTAAAGCGCCCTTGCCGGTTCCTGTTTTGTTGTATTTATGCCAGGGCGTAGTATAATTTAAGGCTTTACCGAACAATGCTTTTTCGAGTAACTGAATTGATTCCGCATCTTTATTAAAATTAATGGGCATAGTTGCATGTAATGTTTCCGTGCCGGAATTTTCATGTACATGGCTATGCATTACAGTAACATCACTGTATCCTATTATCCACTTCGGATTCTTTTTAAATAAGGTAAAGTTTAATTTGTCAATTATACGAACAGCGCCATATCCGCCACGGGCAGATATAATGGCTTTCACATCTTTATCATCGAGCATATCCTGGTAGTCGACTGCGCGTTGTTTGTCGCTGCCGGCAAACTGATTCTGGGCTGCAAAAATATTTCGCCCCAGTTTAATAGCTAATCCCCAGTTCTCTAATATAGCAATTGCAGGTGCAAGTTCTTCGGCCGATATTTTGCGGGCAGGCGCCACAATGCCAATGGTATCTCCTTCTTTAAGAAAGGCAGGTCGTATTATAGAATTTGCTTGCATAATATAATTGTATTCAAAAATAGGAATGTTATAGCAATTTATTGGCAATTATTTTATATTTGTAGAGTAATGCCAGTAACCAAATAACCAACAATATCATGGGAACAGGAACTATTAAAACAACAAGCAATCCTCCACCAACTACTGCAGAACCACTTCCACCGAGCCCCACTACAACAAAAAGGGTGTGAGTGAATTTTGCAACTGTTTACGGAATTTAGTAAGCGAGGCTTGCCTCGCTTTTTTTATGCCTGCCGGAGTTTTTTTAGATTTGTTGTTAATATGGTAAAACGTACTAAGCTCATCATCATTATTTTATCATTGTTCTGTTTTGGAGCATCTGCTGCTCCTTTGTCGTATATCGATTCGCTGAAAGAAAAGTGTAAAAATGAGCCGGATGACACAGTAAAGGTTAAGCTGCTGAACAAAATTGCCTGGTACTTTAACAGTGAAGGCTCTGCCAGCGAGGAAGCGTTAAACAGCGCACAGCAAGCTTCAGAACTATCTCAAAAACTTAACTATGCAACGGGTGAATCATACGCACATATTGGTTTGGGTGGATATTATCAACTGAAGGGAGATAATGAAAATGCATTGCACGAATTCCTGAATGCCCTGGATATTTTCGAAAGAACAAAGAACAACAGGGGCCTGGTAGAGATATACGACAGGCTGAATAGTTTCTATAGGGAAACTATGAAGAATTATATGAAGGCACTGGAGTATTCTGAAAAAGAAATTCAGGTTAGTAATGAAGTAGGTAATAGTTTCCTTGTGGCCACTGCATTGAACAACAGGGGCAATATTTATTTCGACATGAAAGACTATGATCATGCCCTTGAATATTACCTGAAGGCAGTAACTATTTACGATACACTACATGCTATACGTAATAAGGCAGACATTGAAAACAATATAGGAAGTGTATATGTTGCTATGAAGGAATATGATAAAGCAGCAGATTATTATCAGCAGGCACTGGTATTATATAATGGACTAAGCAGTAAAGCTGATATTGCAATGTGTTATGGCAATATGGGCAATGTATATAACCTGAAAGGAGAGACAGATAAAGGAATTGAGTACACGGAACAAAGCCTGCAACTTGCCCGGCAGCTCGATGCAAAGGACCTGATCGCACAGGCATATAGCTTTCTGGCAGAGGGATATGGCAAACAAGGAGACTTTAAAAAAGCATTTGAAAATGAAGTGGCATTGTTGAATATTAAAGATTCAATTTTTAGCGAGGAGAGCGCAAAGCAGATAAATGATATGCAGGTGAAGTACGACACGGAGAAAAAAGAAAAGGAGAACCAGATACTTGCATTAAGTGTGAACAGGCAAAAAATTATTACCTACGCTATAGCCTTCGGCTTACTTCTGGTGATAGGCCTGGCATTTTTTATTTACCGCGGATACAGAGATAAGCACAAGACAAATATGTTGCTTGAAGAAAAAAATAAAATAATTGAAGAGAAGAACAAAGACATTACAGACAGTATAAATTATGCACAGCGAATACAAAGCGCTATACTCACCACACCTGAATATCTGAAAGAAGTTCTGGTTGACCAATTTGTTTTATACCGGCCAAGGGACGTAGTAAGCGGAGATTTTTACTGGTGCTATTCCAATGGAAGCAAAGTAGTATTTACAGTTGCCGATTGTACTGGCCATGGTGTACCGGGCGCATTTATGAGCATGATAGGTAATAGCCTGCTAAATGAAGTGGTGATTGAAAATAAAGTTACCGATGCCGCTAAAATACTTGATAAACTGAGGACAGATCTATTGAAAACATTACAGCTGAAAGGGCAACAGGCCGTTACGCGCGATGGTATGGATATTTGCCTTTGTGTATGGGATAAAGAAAAAAATGAACTGCAGTATGCCGGTGCCAACAACCCGTTGTATATAATAAGACAAGGAGAGACAAACCAGCTTGAGGAGAATAAAAACATAAAAAAGCACGAAGGGAATATATTTGAAATTATGCCCGATAAACAACCTATCGGGTTTATGGAAGAAAAAATGGGAGTAGCTTTCTGCAACCATAGAATTAAACTGCAAAAAGGTGACATCATTTACCTGACAAGCGATGGTTATGCCGATCAGTTTGGAGGAAGCTCAAATAAAAAATTCACTAAAAAAAGATTTCGTGAATTAATGGCCTCACTTCATACTATGCCAATGGATAAACAAAAAAATCAGCTGGAACAGGCGTTTGAAGAGTGGAAGAGAGACAATGAACAGACCGATGACATTTGTATAATGGGTGTAAAATTCGATTCCTGAGGTGAAAAAAATCGAAATAAAGAAGGGTAAAAATGCCCAAGCTTGAAAAAAGAACAGCCACAGAATAAAAACTTTTATAAATTTGCGCTCCTTTTTTAAAAATCAATTGCCGTTTAACGCTTGATTTTAAAGAAAGAAAAGTTCTTTGTAATAGGTGTTAAAGGAAAACGAAATAAATATGTATTGCCGGCGTAGCTCAGCTGGCTAGAGCAACTGATTTGTAATCAGTAGGTCGCGGGTTCGAGTCCCATCGCTGGCTCTATTTTAGGGTCTCAGGCAAGCATATTTCGGGGAAATACCAGAGTGGCCAAATGGGACAGACTGTAAATCTGTTGTTGTAATGACTTCGAAGGTTCGAATCCTTCTTTCCCCACGTCGGGGTTTTAGTTACCTTTGGCCGGCACATTGTTAAAAACTAAGCGGAAGTAGCTCATTTGGTAGAGCATCAGCCTTCCAAGCTGAGGGTGGCGGGTTCGAGCCCCGTCTTCCGCTCTGTTCCTGCAAAAACCCACAAAAAAGCGGGATTTTTACAAGATAACAGAACAAATTCAACCGAAAGGGATGAATGCTTTGTTTGCAAGCCGACTTAGCTCAGTTGGTAGAGCGCGTCCTTGGTAAGGACGAGGTCACGGGTTCAAATCCCGTAGTTGGCTCTAAAAAAGTAGTTTAAAAAAAAATGAGGTACATAGGTAATCCTATTATAATTTTTCTTATCTTTGCACCCCCAAAAAATAAATTAATAAAATAGCAAGTAAACCAACCTTCAAAAATTAAGCAATATGGCAAAGGGTAAATTCGAGCGTACAAAACCTCACGTAAACATCGGAACTATTGGTCACATTGACCATGGTAAAACAACATTAACCGCTGCAATCACAACAGTTCTTGCGAAAAAAGGATTTTGTGAAGCGCGTGGTTTTGATACTATTGATAACGCTCCTGAAGAAAAAGAAAGGGGTATTACTATCAATACTTCTCACGTAGAATACGAAACAGCAAACAGGCACTATGCACACGTTGACTGTCCAGGTCACGCTGACTATGTAAAAAACATGGTTACAGGCGCTGCGCAGATGGATGGTGGTATTTTGGTTGTTGCTGCTACCGATGGTCCTATGCCACAAACCCGTGAACATATTCTTTTGGCTCGCCAGGTAGGTGTGCCAAATCTTGTTGTGTTCATGAACAAGGTTGACATGGTTGAAGATCCGGAATTACTTGACTTAGTTGAAGTAGAAATCCGCGAACTTTTAAGTTTCTACCAATTTGATGGAAATAAGATCCCGGTTATCCGTGGTTCAGCACTTGGTGCGTTGAACGGAGATCCTAAGGGTGAAGAATCAGTTATGCAACTGATGGATGCTGTAGATAACTACATTCCAATTCCAACCCGTGAAGTTGACAAGCCTTTCCTTATGTCAGTTGAAGACGTGTTCACCATTACAGGTCGTGGTACAGTAGTTACCGGCCGTATTGAGCGTGGCGTTGTAAACACCGGCGAGGAAGTTGAAATAGTTGGAATGCGTGAAGCAAGTGTTAAGAGCACTGTTACAGGTGTTGAAATGTTCCGTAAAACTTTAGATCGTGGTGAAGCCGGCGATAACGTTGGTCTTTTATTACGTGGTATTGAAAAAACAGACGTATGGAGAGGTATGGTTGTGGCTAAGCCAGGATCAATTACCCCGCACACTGAATTCAAAGCTGAGGTTTATGTATTGAAGAAGGAAGAAGGTGGACGTCATACTCCATTCCATAACGAATACCGTCCTCAGTTCTATTTCAGAACCACAGACGTTACAGGTGAAATTAAATTACCTGAAGGAAGAGAAATGGTTATGCCAGGCGATAACGTGAACATGAGCGTTAAGCTTATCGTTCCTGTAGCTATGGATAAGGGTTTACGTTTCGCTATCCGTGAAGGTGGCAGAACCGTAGGTGCTGGTCAGGTAACTGAAGTTATAAAATAAGTAACAAGCTATTCCCGGCGGGCGTGGAACTGCAAAAGTTTTATGCCCGCTTTTTTAAACGGGTGTAGCTCAATTGGTAGAGTAGCGGTCTCCAAAACCGTTGGCTGGGAGTTCGAGTCTCTCCACCCGTGCACACAAACAGTAAAAGAAACATGAGCGTAAGAACATACATAGACGAAGTAACCGAGGAACTTACCAAAAAGGTAAGCTGGCCTACCTGGGCAGAACTGCAAAGCAGTGCTGTGGTAGTGCTAGTTGCTTCGCTGTTAACTTCAGCCATGATTTTTGCGATGGACTTCGGTTTTCGTAAAATAATGGAGGCTTTTTATAAAATGATCTCATAATAAAACTCTCAGTACAAATGACACCTGAAAACGTACAAACACCAAAACCTTCTACCGGCAGCGATGCAATGGTAAAGAAGTGGTATGTGCTTAGAGCGGTAAGTGGACAAGAGAAAAAGGTAAAGCAACATATTGAAATGGAGGTTAGCAGGCTTAAGCTAACTCAATATATTTCGCAGGTGCTTATACCTATGGAAAAGTATATTCAGATAAAGAACGGTAAGAAGATCAATAAGGAAAGAAGTTATTTCCCTGGTTATGTGCTTATTGAAGCTGCTTTGGTTGGTGAGCTTCCGCACGTACTTAAAGGCATACCGGGTGTAATTGGTTTTCTTGGTGGTAAAAGAGGCGATGAAGCGGTTCCGCTGCGCGCTTCTGAAGCTAACCGTATTTTAGGCAAGGTTGACGAACTTTCAGAAAGCGATGCTGAAATGAACATCAAATTTATGGTGGGTGAAACCATTAAGGTTATTGATGGCCCTTTCAACAGCTTTATTGGAAGTATTGAAGAAGTAAATGATGAGAAGAAACGCCTGAAGGTGAGTGTGAAGATTTTTGGAAGAAAGACCCCGCTCGAATTGAGCTATATGCAAGTTAAAAAAGAAAGTTAATATATAAATTAATATATCATGGCTAAGGAAGTATCAGGACTAGTAAAACTACAAGTAAAAGGCGGCGCAGCTAACCCTGCACCACCAATCGGTCCTGCATTAGGTGCTAAGGGTGTAAACATTATGGAGTTTTGCAAGCAGTTCAATGCTCGCACGCAAGACCAAATGGGTAAAGTATTACCTGTTATCATTACCGTTTACTCTGATAAGTCATTCGACTTTATTATTAAAAAGCCACCTGTTGCATCGCAAATAAAGGAAGCGTTGAAAATTGAGTCTGGTTCTGCTGAATCGAACAAAAAGAAGATTGGCAAGATAACCCAGGAGCAAATTAAAAAGATTGCAGAAAATAAAATGGCCGATATGAATTGCTTTAAAGTAGAGTCAGCTATGCAAATGGTTGCCGGTACTGCAAGAAGTATGGGTATTGAAGTTATTAAGTAATAAAATAAATCGTCCTTGTCATGGCTAAAATATCGAAAAAGAGAAAAGTTGCACTTACACAATACGAACAAGCTAAGGCGTATCCTATTGAAGAGGCATCTAAAATATTAAAGAAGATCTCAACTGCTAAGTTCGACGCATCAATTGAAATGAGCGTTAGACTTGGTATTGATGTGAAACAAGCTAACCAAATGGTTAGAGGAACTGTTTCTCTTCCACATGGAACAGGTAAAACTACCCGTATTCTTGTGCTTTGCACTCCTGACAAGGAAGCTGAAGCAAAGGCAGCAGGCGCTGACTATGTTGGCCTTGACGAGTTTATTACCAAAATTAAAGGCGGTTGGACAGATGTAGACGTAGTTATTGCTACACCTGCAACCATGGGTAAAGTTGGTGCATTAGGTAAAATATTAGGCCCTCGTGGTTTAATGCCAAACCCAAAGATAGGTACTGTAACCCAGGAAGTTGGCAAGGCAGTTACCGAAGCAAAAGCCGGTAAAATTGAATACAAAGCCGATAAAGACGGAATTGTACACGTAGCAGTAGGCAAAATTTCTTTCGATGAAAAGAAGATTGCTGATAACGTAAACGAATTTATTCAGACCATAGTAAAAGCAAGACCATCCGCTTCCAAGGGTGCATATATACGCAGTATGTTTATGTCGAGCACTATGAGTCCGAGTATTGAGATAGAGACCAAACAATTCGGTAACTAATCCTGTTTAATTAAACCAGGTCATGAACAAAAAAGAAAAAAACCAGATAATAGAAGAACTTACAGCTCAGTTAAATGAGACCAAGAGCTTCTACTTAGCAGATACTTCTACCTTAACCGGTGTAAAGGTGAATAACCTTCGCAGAATTTGCTTCGACAAAAAGGTGGAAATGAGAGTGGTAAAAAACACCCTTCTTCATAAAGCCTTGGAAAAATCAGTACACGCACATGCATTAGAGCCTGTTTACGGAACACTTGTAGGCAACACAGCACTTATGTTTGGCGAACAACCTAGCGACCCTGCAAGGATCATTAAGGAGTTCCGTATTGAGAACAGCAGGCCTATTTTAAAGGCTGCTTTTGTAGAAGAAAGCATTTATATCGGTGACGATCAGTTAGAAGCACTAAGCTCTCTGAAGACAAAGAACGAACTCATTGCCGACATTATTGCGCTGTTGCAATCGCCTGCTAAGAACGTTATTGGCGCATTACAATCAGGTGGCAACAAGCTTAGCGGCATAGTGAAAACCTTAGAGAACAGAGAAGAAAAATAATTTTTAAAAAAATACCAACAAAAACGAGCTGGGCAATAAAATAATAACTATCTTTGCGCCCCTTTTAAAATTACTAAACAACAAAAAAACAATAAACCAATGGCAGACTTAAAGGCATTCGCAGAACAATTGGTTGGCTTAACAGTAAAAGAAGTCAACGAATTAGCTAAAATATTAAAAGACGAACACGGAATTGAGCCTGCAGCTGCTGCTGTGGCTGTAGCTGGCGGTGGTGCTGCCGGTGGTGCTGCTGCACCTGCTAAGTCAACTTTTGATGTTATCCTCAAGAGTGGCGGACAAGCTAAATTACAAGTTGTAAAGGTGGTAAAAGAACTTACCGGCCTTGGCTTGAAAGAATCTAAAGACCTGGTTGACGGTGCTCCAAAGCCTGTTAAAGAAGGTGTTTCTAAAGAAGAAGCTGAATCTCTTAAAGCTAAGTTAATCGAAGCAGGAGCTGAAGTTGAAGTTAAGTAACATCTCTTCTATATCATATACGGACAAAGTTGCCCAAAATAGGGCAACCTTGTCCTTTGTTTGTTCTATTCACGTTCTTTTTCACAGTTACTCCAGGTAGTACTGTAAAGCATATTGCTTTATAAGGCTATCCAACATTTTAATACTTCTGTATGATGTCTGCTACAACCAAGAAAAAACAGCGTATCAATTTCTCGACCACCAGGTTTAATTCCGACTATCCCGATTTTCTTGATATCCAGGTTCAGTCCTTTAAGGACTTTTTCCAGTTAGAAACCACGTCTGAAAACCGTAAAAATGAAGGCTTATACAAGGCTTTCATGGAGAACTTTCCGATAAGTGACGCCCGCAGCGTATTCGTTCTCGAGTTTCTCGATTATTTCGTAGATCCTCCACGTTACACCATGGACGAATGTATCGAAAGAGGCCTTACCTACAGCGTTCCTCTTAAATCTAAGATGAAACTGTATTGTAATGATCCTAACCACGTAGATTTTGAAACGATAATACAAGATGTGTACTTAGGTACCATTCCATACATGACACCTCGCGGTACATTTATTATAAATGGAGCTGAGCGTGTTGTAGTTTCTCAATTACACCGTTCACCGGGTGTGTTCTTCGGCCAAAGCCGCCACCCGAACGGAACAAGGTTATATTCTGCACGTATTATTCCTTTCAAGGGAGCTTGGATGGAGTTTGCTACAGACATTAACAATGTACTTTACGCTTATATCGATCGTAAAAAGAAATTACCGGTAACAACCCTGTTCAGGGCTATCGGTTTTGAAACAGATAAGCAAATTCTTGAACTATTCGGCCTTGCTGATGAAATTAAAGTTAGCAAAGCAGCCCTTGAAAAGGCAGTGGGTCGTAAGTTAGCTGCACGTGTACTGCGTACATGGGTAGAAGATTTCGTGGATGAGGATACCGGTGAAGTGGTATCTATCGAGCGTAACGAAGTTGTTGTAGAGCGTGAAACCATTCTCGAAGAACAACACATCGAGCGTATCCTGAATTCAAAGGCTGAGTACATAATCCTGCATAAGGAAGACAAAAAGTCTATTGACTACGCTATCATCTATAGCACATTACAAAAAGATACAACCAACTCTACAAAAGAAGCGGTTCACTTTATCTATCACCTGTTAAGAAGCACTGAACCACCTGATGAAGAAACCGCACGTGGAATCATCGACAAGTTGTTCTTCTCTGATAAGAGATATGACTTAGGTGAAGTTGGCCGTTTCCGTATCAACAAAAAATTAGGTCTTCAAACCCCTGAAACAACAAGGGTTTTAACTCGTGAAGATATTATAGCTATTGTTAAGTACCTTATCGCCCTTATCAACTCAAATGCTGATGTGGACGATATTGACCACTTAAGTAACAGGCGCGTTAGAACAGTAGGCGAGCAGTTATATGCTCAGTTCTCTGTTGGTTTAGCACGTATGTCAAGAACCATCCGTGAAAGGATGAACGTGAGGGATAACGAAGTATTTACCCCGCTTGATCTTATCAATGCTAAATCATTGACATCTGTTATCAATTCATTCTTTGGTACAAACCAGTTATCTCAGTTCATGGATCAAACCAATCCATTATCGGAAATTACGCACAAGCGTAGGCTTTCGGCAATTGGTCCCGGCGGTTTATCCAGAGAAAGAGCAGGTTTTGAGGTACGTGACGTACACTACACACACTACGGAAGGCTTTGCCCGATCGAAACACCGGAAGGTCCGAACATCGGTCTTATATCTTCACTGTGCGTATTTGCAAAGATCAATCCTCTCGGGTTTATTGAAACCCCTTACCATGCAGTAGAAAACGGTAAAGTAGATCCTAACAAGGAGCCATTCTACCTGACTGCAGAAGAAGAAGACAATCAAATTATTGCTCCTTCAAACACTCCGGTTGCACAAAGCGGAGCATTGGAAGAAGCTAAGGTGAAAGTTCGCCAGAAAGGTGATTTCCCTATTGTAGATAAGAACAAGGTTCAGTTAATGGACGTTGCCGCTAACCAGATTGCATCTATTGCTGCATCGCTCATTCCGTTCCTTGAGCATGATGACGCGAACCGTGCATTGATGGGATCGAATATGCAACGCCAGGCAGTTCCTCTTATGAGACCTGAATCACCAATTGTTGGTACAGGACTTGAAGAAAGCGTGGCTAGGTTCTCAAGAATACTTGTTGCTGCAGAAGGCACAGGTGTTGTTGAAAGAGTTGATGCAAGAGAAATAGTAATTCGTTACAGCCGTACAGAAGAAGAAAAACTGATGAGCTTTGACGATGATATTAAATCATATGCATTAACCAAGTTCAGAAAAACCAACCAAAGTACTTCCGTTACTCTTCGCCCTATTGTAAAGAAAGGCGACAAGGTAGTAAAGGGCCAGGCGCTTTGCGAAGGGTATGCAACTAAAGATGGCGAGCTTTCACTGGGCCGTAACCTGAAAGTGGCATTCATGCCATGGAAAGGGTACAACTTTGAGGATGCTATCGTTATTTCTGAACGTGTAGTACGTGAAGATCTATTTACATCAATACATATTGACGAGTACGCACTTGAAGTACGTGATACACGTCGTGGACCGGAAGAACTTACACCGGATATCCCTAACGTAAGCGAGGAAGCTACAAAGAACCTCGATGAGAAAGGTATTATTCGCGTAGGTGTTGAAGTACACGAAGGTGATATTCTTATTGGTAAAATAACCCCTAAGGGCGAAAGCGATCCTTCTCCGGAGGAAAAGCTATTGCGCGCTATCTTCGGTGATAAGGCCGGCGATGTGAAAGATGCCTCATTGCGTGTTCCATCGGGCGTTGAGGGTATGGTTATTGACCGTAAGCTATTCGCTAAATATTTAAAAGACAAGAAGACCAAGTTAGACGAGAAGGCAGTTATTGAAAAGATCGACAAAGAACACGATCATACAGCAGCTGAACTGAAATCTAAATTAGTTGACAAGTTGTTCATTGTGCTTAACGGAAAAGTATCGAACGGTGTTATGAATAACCTGAAGGAAGAAGTTATTCCTAAGGGAACAAAGTACACCCAGAAGATCCTTGAGAAGGTTAATTTCCTTGAAGTTAATCCTAAACGTTGGACACACGATAAGGACAAGAATGCAATTATTGAGCAGATCATTCATAACTACACATTAGCTTACAATGAACTGTTAGGTATCAATAAACGTCAGAAGTTTACCATCACCGTTGGTGATGAATTACCTTCAGGTGTTAACCAGATATCGAAAGTTTACTTAGCACAAAAGCGTAAGCTGAAAGTGGGTGATAAGATGGCGGGACGCCACGGTAACAAAGGTGTTGTTGCACGTATTGTAAGGGAAGAAGAAATGCCGTTCCTGGAAGACGGGACTCCGGTAGACATCGTTCTTAACCCTCTCGGTGTGCCTTCACGTATGAACCTTGGACAGATATACGAAACTGTATTGGCCTGGGCCGGAGAAAAACTGGGTGTGAAATTTGCTACCCCTATTTTTGACGGTGCTACCTTAGACCAGATAACTGAGTGGACCAACAAAGCAGGAATACCTGAATTCGGAACCACTTATTTACGTGATGGCGGTACAGGCGAAGCATTTGACCAACCGGCTACAGTAGGTATTATTTACATGCTGAAACTAGCACACATGGTTGACGATAAGATGCACGCTCGTTCTATCGGTCCGTACTCTCTCATTACACAACAACCTCTTGGTGGTAAAGCAAAAATTAGTGGTCAGAGTTTTGGTGAAATGGAAGTGTGGGCTCTGGAAGCATTCGGAGCATCTCATATCCTTCAGGAAATGTTAACTATTAAGGCGGATGATGTGATAGGCAGAGCTAAGAGCTACGAAGCTATCGTGAAAGGAGAAGCACTGCCAACACCGGGCATTCCGGAATCATTCAACGTATTGTTGCATGAGTTGCATGGCTTGGGTCTTGAAATTAAAATGGACTAAAAACATTTAAGATTTAGGAAATGAGATTTAATATTTTAAAGTCCGACAAATTAAATCTCTTTCCTAAGTTCTAAATCTGAATTTATAATTCTTAAATCTTAAATCAATATGGCTTCTTCGAGAGAACAAAAACAAAGAAGTAACTTCACTAAAGTAACGATCAGCCTCGCTTCGTCAGAGAGGATTCTGAATCGTTCACATGGTGAAGTGTTAAAGCCTGAAACTATAAACTACCGCACCTATAAGCCGGAGCGTGATGGTTTGTTCTGCGAGCGCATTTTTGGTCCTACCAAGGATTGGGAATGTCATTGCGGTAAATACAAACGTATCCGTTATAAAGGCATTATATGCGACCGTTGCGGTGTTGAAGTGACAGAAAAGAAAGTACGTCGTGAGCGTATGGGCCACATTTCATTAGTGGTTCCTGTTGCACACATTTGGTACGTGCGTTCGTTGCCAAGTAAAATTGGTTACCTGCTGGGCCTTTCTACCAAAAAGCTTGAAATGGTTGTGTACTATGAAAAGTACATCGTTATTCAGCCTGGTATTAAAGAATCTGAAGGTATCAAGGCAAACGATTTCCTTAGCGAAGACGAGTATTTAAGATTACTTGATACTCTTCCTAAAGAAAATCAACACTTAGATGATAACGACCCGGGCAAGTTTATTGCCAAGATGGGTGGTGAAGCATTATATGACCTGTTAAAGCGCATCAACCTTGAAGCGCTTGCATACGAACTTCGCTACAAAGCAAATACTGAAACCGCACAACAACGTAAAAACGAAGCTTTGAAGAGACTTCAGGTTGTTGAAGCATTCCGTAGGGCTAACACACACGTTGAGAACCGCCCTGAGTGGATGGTGCTTAAAGTGTTACCTGTTATTCCACCGGAACTTCGTCCATTAGTATTGTTGGATGGTGGCCGTTTTGCAACATCAGATTTGAATGACTTATACCGCCGTGTAATTATACGTAACAACCGTTTGAAGAGACTTATCGAGATCAAAGCTCCTGAGATCATCTTACGTAACGAAAAACGTATGTTACAGGAATCGGTTGATGCATTACTTGATAACTCACGTAAATCTACAGCTACAAAAACTGAATCGAACCGTGCACTTAAATCACTTGCTGATAGCTTAAAAGGTAAGCAAGGTCGTTTCCGTCAGAACTTACTTGGTAAACGTGTTGACTATTCTGCACGTTCGGTAATTGTTGTTGGTCCTGAATTAAAACTGCATGAGTGTGGTCTTCCAAAAGATGTAGCACTTGAGCTTTTCAAACCATTTGTAGTTTGCAAGATCATTGAAAGAGGTATTGTTAAAACGGTAAAATCTGCACGTAAGCTTGTTGACCGTAAGGTTGCAGCCGTGTGGGATATTTTAGAAAACGTAATTAAGGGCCATCCTGTATTATTGAACCGTGCTCCAACCTTGCACCGTCTCTCGATCCAGGCGTTCCAGCCAAAACTTATAGAAGGTAAGGCTATCCAGTTGCACCCGCTTACATGTACAGCGTTTAACGCTGACTTTGACGGTGACCAAATGGCGGTTCACTTACCATTAGGCAGCTCAGCTGTGTTAGAAGCACAATTGTTAATGCTTGCATCTCACAACATTCTTAACCCTGCTAACGGCGCTCCTATTACCGTTCCTTCTCAGGATATGGTGCTTGGTTTGTATTACATAACCAAGTCGAAGAAGAGCACTAAGGAAGAGAAGGTATTAGGTGAAGGCCTTGTATTCTATTCTTCTGAGGAAGCTATTATAGCATACAACGAAAAGAAGGTGGAACTTCACGCTAACGTAAAGGTGAAGACCCCTGTAAAAGTAAAAGATGAGTTAGTTGATAAGATCATTGAAACCACACTTGGCAGAATTATTTTCAACCAGGTTGTGCCTAAAGAAATGGGCTTTATCAACGAACTATTGACCAAGAAAAACTTACGCGATATTATTGCTGAAGTTCTTAAGCATGCAGGTATGGCTAAAACAGCCAAGTTCCTGGATGATATGAAGGACATTGGTTACTACTACGCGTTCAAGGGTGGTTTATCATTCCGTCTTGGCGACGTTATTGTTCCTGCCGATAAGGAGAAGATGATCGCCGATGCTAAGGGTCAGATAGAAGAAGTAATGAGTAACTATAACATGGGTTTCATTACTAACAATGAAAGGTATAATCAGATCATTGATATTTGGACACACACCAACTCAAAAATTACCAAAAAGGTAATGGATCAGTTGAGTGGCGACCGTCAGGGTTTCAACGCAATCTACATGATGTTAGATTCTGGTGCGAGAGGTTCTAAAGAACAGATCCGCCAGTTATCAGGTATGCGCGGACTGATGGCTAAGCCTCAGAAATCGGGTGCTACCATGCAGGAAATTGTGGAAAACCCGGTTATATCAAACTTTAAAGAAGGACTTTCAATACTTGAGTATTTCATTTCAACTCACGGTGCACGTAAAGGATTGGCAGATACAGCGTTGAAAACTGCTGATGCCGGTTACTTAACACGTCGTTTGGTTGACGTATCTCAGGACGTTATTATTACCGGTGTTGACTGCGGTACACTACGTGGACTTGTAGCTGCTACATTGCGTAAGAATGACGAAATTGTTGAAACATTATACGATAAGATTTTAGGCAGAACAAGTTTACATGATGTTCACCATCCTACTACCGGCGAGTTGATCGTTGAGTCAGGCCAGGAGATCACTGAATTCCATGCAGACCAGATAAAGGGTTCGCCTATTGAAAGCGTAGAAATACGTTCGGTACTTACCTGCGAAATGAAAACAGGTGTTTGCTCAAAATGTTATGGTCGTAACCTTGCTACCGGTAGAATGGTACAACGCGGCGAAACCGTAGGTGTAATTGCAGCTCAGTCAATTGGTGAGCCAGGTACACAGCTTACACTTCGTACATTCCACGTGGGTGGTACAGCATCAAACATTTCTGCTTCATCGAAAATTGAAGCTAAGTATGATGGTATTGTAGAAATAGAAGAAGTAAGAACAGTTACCCGTAAGGATGCTGAAGGCAAGAAGGTGGAAGCCGTTATTTCACGTTCAGCAGAATTGCGAGTGATAGATAAGAATACAGGCCTTGTGCTTACAACGGCTAATATTCCTTATGGTTCACAATTATATACCAAGAATAAAGAATCAGTTAAGGCAGGACAATTGCTTTGCGATTGGGATCCGTACAATGCCGTAATTATTTCTGAATTCTCAGGTAAGGTTGAATTTGAATACATTGAAGAAGGTGTTACTTTCCGCGAAGAATCGGATGAACAAACAGGCTTTAAAGAAAAGGTTATTATTGAAAGTAAAGATAAGACCAAGAGCCCTATCATTAAGGTTGTTAAAGGAAAAGAAACCCTTAAATCATACAACATCCCGGTTGGTTCGCACGTTACCATTTCAAATGGTGCAAGTGTAGAAGCGGGTCAGATATTGGTTAAGATACCTCGTATTGCGGGTAAATCGGGTGATATTACAGGTGGTCTGCCACGTGTTACCGAGTTGTTCGAAGCTCGTAACCCATCTAACCCTGCTGTAGTAAGTGAAATAGACGGCGTTGTATCATTTGGTAAGATCAAGAGAGGTAACCGTGAGGTTATGATAGAATCGAAGAACGGAAATAAGAAAACTTATTTAGTTCCTCTTTCTAAGCATATATTAGTACAGGAAAATGACTTTGTGAAAACCGGTGAGCCATTATCTGATGGTGCAATTACACCAGCCGATATATTGGCAATCAAAGGCCCTACAGCTGTTCAGGAATACTTAGTGAATGAAATTCAGGAAGTATACCGTTTACAAGGTGTGAAGATCAATGACAAGCACTTTGAAACAATTGTACGCCAGATGATGAGAAAGGTAGAAATTGAAGATCCGGGCGACACAACTTTCCTGGAAAGACAATTAGTTACCAAGATGGAATTCATGAATGCAAATGATGACCTGTATGGCAAAAAGGTAATTATTGATGCAGGAGATACTATCCTTTATAAAGTGAGCGAATTGGTTAATGCACGTAAACTCAGGGACGAGAACATGCGCCTGAAACGCGAAGGCAAGAACCAGATCCAGTTCAGGGATGCTATTCCTTCTACATCAAACCCTATTTTGCAAGGTATTACACGTGCATCACTGCAAACCGAAAGCTTTATCTCAGCTGCATCATTCCAGGAAACTGTAAGGGTGCTGAACGAAGCAGCAATTGGTGGAAAGGTGGATTACTTACAAGGCTTGAAAGAAAACGTTATCGTGGGTCACTTAATACCAGCTGGTACAGGCTTACGCGATTACGAGAATCTTATTGTTGGTTCTATGGAGGAATATCAACGCCTCATGGAAAGCAAGCAAGAGAAAGAGCTTGTGGAAGCAGACGCGAAATAACACGCAAAGTGTGTTCATATAAAAAAAGCCTCACAGAAATGTGGGGCTTTTTTATTTTACCCAGATGGTAATTTTGTATTTTTGAGTTAATGCAGATAACAAGAACTGATAAGTCATCGAAGCTATTCGTCATACGCGATTATGTGGTGCTGGGCGTAATAGTGCTTTGCATTGTATTCCGTAAAGACACAAGCACAGATACAATAAACTACCCTGATTATATTATTTATTGTACTGCTGCGGCAATAGTACTTGCTGTAATAATTACCCGCTTCAGAAAATTTGAAGCAAAGTACATATCATTAAAACGGCTTGCTGACAGACTTTTTTATGCAGCAGTGTGTCTGGTTATAACAGCAGTAGGTGCATTAACGCTGGCGTATATGACACTTATACCATTCAATTACTACAACGTGCATGTAGCAACACAAAATAATGCAGATACTGTGCGTTGCAATATAGATAGCGCTGTTATTGGCCTTCACACCAGTGATGGTTTAACACCAAATATCATCTACTACCATTTTCAGAATAGGCCCAATATTATTGAGAATACAAGCCAAACGAAGCTTATAGCTACTATGCACGCATTACATGCTGAGAGTATGTATAACCTGAAACTCACTGTTCATAGGGCATTGCTGGGCTCGTACTGGTTGCAGGACTGGAAAATAGAAAACAAACCCGCTGCACCTGTTTTTAAGTCTAAATAAGGTTATACACACTAATATTAACAAAATGATTGAAAATTATAAGTCTGACAATCAATGCATTGTATGCAACGTTACTAAATTGTGATGCGAAGTGTATTGGTATATCAAATTGAATACTACATTTGCAACCCCAATTTAAAAAAACGTTCTTTAAAACCTTATCAAATAAGCTTTCCAGGGGCAACAAAAAATAAAATGGAAAGCCGATAAAAAAAGTTGGTAAAAAGTTTGCATATTAAAATTAATATGTATCTTTGCACCCCTTTTAGAAAAAAAGGTAGTTCTTTTAAGTATATTAGTTCCCTTGGAAACAAGGGTTATTATATAGAAATAAAAAGTTCTTTGAAGTATTGGAGAAAAAAGAAATAATAGGCATCAACCTCTTTCAAGTTTTATTTTGAAGGACAAGTTGAGAAGCTTAGTCAAAATGTCAATTTCTGTATAGTGTAGGAATACACAACAGAACACGATCAAACACACAATGGAGAGTTTGATCCTGGCTCAGGATTAACGCTAGCGGCAGGCCTAATACATGCAAGTCGAGGGGCAGCAGGTGTAGCAATACATGCTGGCGACCGGCGCACGGGTGCGTAACACGTATACAATCTTCCCTTAACTGGTGAATAGCTTTGAGAAATCAGAATTAATACACCATAACATTGCGAAACGGCATCGTTTTGCAATTAAAGCTCCGGCGGTTAAGGATGAGTATGCGTCCCATTAGCTAGTTGGCGAGGTAACGGCTCACCAAGGCGACGATGGGTAGGGGTTCTAAGAGGATTTACCCCCACACGGGAACTGAGACACGGTCCCGACTCCTACGGGAGGCAGCAGTAAGGAATATTGGTCAATGGACGCAAGTCTGAACCAGCCATGCCGCGTGCAGGATGAAGGTTCTATGGATTGTAAACTGCTTTTGTACGGGAAAAAATACCTGGTTTCTACCGGGTTTGATGGTACCGTAAGAATAAGGATCGGCTAACTCCGTGCCAGCAGCCGCGGTAATACGGAGGATCCAAGCGTTATCCGGATTCACTGGGTTTAAAGGGTGCGTAGGTGGAATGACAAGTCAGTGGTGAAAACCTGCAGCTTAACTGTAGAACTGCCATTGATACTGTTATTCTTGAGTACATTTGATGTGAGTGGAATGTGTCGTGTAGCGGTGAAATGCTTAGATATGACACAGAACACCAATTGCGAAGGCAGCTCACAAAACTGTAACTGACACTGAGGCACGAAAGCGTGGGGATCAAACAGGATTAGATACCCTGGTAGTCCACGCCGTAAACGTTGAATACTAGATGTATGCCCGTTAGGGCATGTGTCACAGCGAAAGCGTTAAGTATTCCACCTGGGGAGTACGATCGCAAGATTGAAACTCAAAGGAATTGACGGGGGCCCGCACAAGCGGAGGAGCATGTGGTTTAATTCGATGGTACGCGAGGAACCTTACCTGGGCTTGAAAGTTAGTGACCGGTCCTGAAAGGGATCTTTCCGAAAGGACACGAAACTAGGTGCTGCATGGCTGTCGTCAGCTCGTGCCGTGAGGTGTTGGGTTAAGTCCTGTAACGAGCGCAACCCCTACCATTAGTTGCCAGCGGGTAATGCCGGGGACTCTAGTGGAACTGCCTGCGTAAGCAGAGAGGAAGGTGGGGATGACGTCAAGTCATCACGGCCCTTACGTCCAGGGCTACACACGTGCTACAATGGTCGACACAACGGGCAGCTACTTGGTAACAAGATGCTAATCTCTAAAGTCGATCTCAGTTCGGATAGAGGTCTGCAATTCGACCTCTTGAAGTTGGATTCGCTAGTAATCGCGCATCAGCAATGGCGCGGTGAATACGTTCCCGGGCCTTGTACACACCGCCCGTCAAGCCATGGAAGTTGGGGGTACCTGAAGCCGATTGCCGCAAGGCGTTGTCTAAGGTAAAATCAATGACTGGGGCTAAGTCGTAACAAGGTAACCGTACCGGAAGGTGCGGTTGGAATACCTCCTTTTTAGAGCGATTTAAGTTTCGTTTGTCTATTATTTCTGTTTCTTCAATTATTCCCAACGCGAGAAACCCAGTAACCCTAGGGCAGCGGGGTATTTTTAGTGGGGCACCAAATATAAGGCGAGGCCAATATTAAAGTGCCTGACCTAATATACAGTCCCGTAGCTCAGTTGGTTAGAGCACTACACTGATAATGTAGGGGTCGGCAGTTCAAATCTGCCCGGGACTACAAACCAGATGAAAGTATCTGCGTAGTAAAAAAACTCGATTTGGGGAATTAGCTCAGCTGGCTAGAGCACCTGCTTTGCAAGCAGGGGGTCATCGGTTCGACTCCGATATTCTCCACATTCATTAAACCTTTGCGGGTTTAGTGCACGTTCTTTGACATATTGATGATAAAATACAATTTGATCCGCAACAGATCAATGTAAAACAAATGTTAGTTAAAAAGTTACTTAAGGGCGTATGGTGGATGCCTTGGCTCTAATAGGCGATGAAAGACGTGATAGGCTGCGATAAGCTTCGGGGAGGTGCCGAATAACCTTTAATCCGAAGATTTCTGAATGGGGAAACCTGGTACACTGAAGGTGTATCGCGAAAGCGCTAACCCGGAGAACTGAAACATCTAAGTACCCGGAGGAAGAGAAAACAAATAGTGATTCCGCAAGTAGTGGCGAGCGAACGCGGAAAAGCCCAAACCTTGTTGGTTAAGGCCAGCAAGGGGTTGTAGGACTACAATGTGGACTGTGAATGGAAAGTGGAAGGTTTTGGAAAAAACCGTCATAGAGGGTGATAACCCCGTACACGAATTCTATTTGCTACCTAGTAGTATCCTGAGTACCACGGGGTCGGAGACGCCTTGTGGGAATTTGCCGGCACCATCCGGTAAGGCTAAATACTTATTAGAGACCGATAGCGAACAAGTACTGTGAAGGAAAGGCGAAAAGAACCTCGAACAGAGGAGTGAAATAGAACCTGAAACCATACGCTTACAAGCAGTTGGAGTCCCGTACGGGATGACAGCGTGCCTTTTGCATAATGAGCCTACGAGTTACTCATCACTAGCAAGGTTAATTGTATCAATACAAGCAGCCGAAGCGAAAGCAAGTCTTAACTGGGCGTGTAGTTAGTGGTGGTAGACGCGAAACTTTGTGATCTACCCATGGTCAGGATGAAGTTCTGGTAACACAGGATGGAGGTCCGAACTGGTGAACGTTGAAAAGTTCTCGGATGAACTGTGGGTAGGGGTGAAAGGCTAATCAAACTGAGAGATAGCTCGTACTCTCCGAAATGTTTTTAGGAACAGCCTCAATTGAATTGTCGTAGAGGTAGAGCTACTGATTGGGCTAGGGGGCTTCATCGCCTACCGAACCCTGACAAACTCCGAATGCTACGACATGTGATTGGGAGTGAGTCTCTGGGCGCCAAGGTCCTGGGACGAGAGGCAAACAAACCAGATCATCAGCTAAGGTCCCAAAATCTATATTAAGTTGCATTTAACGAGGTTCGATTGCAATGACAGCCAGGATGTTTGCTTGGAAGCAGCCATTCATTTAAAGAGTGCGTAACAGCTCACTGGTCGAGCGATTGAGCGTGGAAAATAAACGGGCATAAAATATAGTACCGAAGCTATGGACTATGCAGCAATGCATTAGTGGTAGGAGAGCATTCCAGCGGCGCTGAAGGTTTACTGTTAGGTAAGCTGGAGCTTCTGGAAAAGAAAATGTAGGCATAAGTAACGATAATGCGGGTGAGAAACCCGCACACCGATAGACTAAGGTTTCCTGAACAACGTTAATCGGTTCAGGGTTAGTCGGGGCCTAAGGCGAATCCGAATGGATAAGTCGATGGATAGTTGGTTAATATTCCAACACTGGCTTTACTGCGATGGGGTGACGGAGTAGTGAAAGGTCTGCCTCCTGACGGAATAGGAGGTTAAAAAGCAAAGGTATACGACCGGTAGGCAAATCCGCCGGTTGTGCTGAAGCCGATAGTACCACAAGTCCTCGGATGAGTGGATAATGACCCTAATCAGACTTCCAAGAAAAACCTCTAAGCTTCAGGTAACAGCCACCCGTACCGCAAACCGACACAGGTAGTCAAGGAGAATATCCTGAGGTGCTCGAGTGAGCCGCGGTTAAGGAACTAGGCAATTTAACCCTGTAACTTCGGGAGAAAGGGTCCCCAGAGCAATCTGGGGCGCAGTTAAATGCTTCTAGCGACTGTTTAACAAAAACACAGGGCTCTGCAAAATCGAAAGATGAAGTATAGGGCCTGACACCTGCCCGGTGCTGGAAGGTTAAGAGGAGAGGTTAGTAGTAATACAACGCTTTGAATCGAAGCCCCAGTAAACGGCGGCCGTAACTATAACGGTCCTAAGGTAGCGAAATTCCTTGTCGGGTAAGTTCCGACCTGCACGAATGGTGTAACG
>Ga0210385_10000189_pt1 | contig 59331 bp, 46 predicted proteins | sample IncBWH26OmetaG_FD_160107 | JGI IMG/M metagenome (GOLD analysis project Ga0210385, IMG submission 160107) | Forest soil microbial communities from Barre Woods Harvard Forest LTER site, Petersham, Massachusetts, United States - Inc-BW-H-26-O ... | reverse complement strand
GCCGGCCTTGATCAAGGATTCGATAACGCGCTTGTTCATCACGCGCAAGTCAACCTTCTCGCAGAATTCCCAGAAGCTGCGGAAGCGGCCGCCGAGTTCTTCGCGCGCTTTCTTGATGGACTCGATGGCATTACCGCCGACGTTCTTGACGGCAGCCAAGCCGAAACGGATGGCCTCGCCATGCGGCGTAAATTGGGCGCCGGAAAGCTGGACATCGGGCGGCTCGACGCTGATGCCCATCTCCTTACATTCCTGGATGTACTTGACGACGCTGTCAGGTTTTGAGGTTTCTGAAGTGAGCAACGCAGCCATGAACTCGACTGGGTAGTGAGTTTTGAGATAGGCCGTCTGGTAGGCCACCCAGGCATAGGCTGCGGAATGCGACTTGTTGAACCCGTATCCGGAGAACTTCGCCATCAGATCAAAGATTTCTTCTGTGGGTCCCTTGGCATAGCCCTGTGCCGCCGCGCCACGCAGGAAGCGCTCGCGCTGCTCTGCCATGGCTTGCGCGTTCTTCTTTCCCATGGCACGGCGCAGAAGGTCGGCTTCTCCGAGGGAATAGCTGGAAAGGACGTTGGCAATCCGCATTACCTGTTCTTGATAGACGATGACGCCAAGAGAGTCGCTAAGGATGGTTTCAAGCGGAGGCAGCAGATACTCTACTTTCCGGCGCCCCCACTTGCGCTCGATGAAGTCATCGATCATGTCCATAGGGCCGGGGCGGTAGAGAGCGTTCAACTGCGTGAGTTCTTCGACCGTGTCTGGCTTGTAGCGGCGCAAAATGTCGCGCATGCCGGAGGATTCAAACTGAAACACGCCCGAAGTCAGGGCGGTGTGGAATACGCGCTTGAAGGTCTCGGGATCGTCGATGGGAATCAATTCGATGTCGAGCTTTTCGCCGCGCGTCTGCTCGATCAGCTTGACTGCATCGGTGATCACCGTGAGCGTGGTGAGCCCGAGGAAGTCCATCTTGAGCAAGCCCATTTTTTCGACCGCCTTCATGTCGTAGGCGGTAACAATTTCGTCGTTCTTGGTACGGGAGAGCGGGACAAGCTCGGTAAGGGGTCGCGGTGCAATCACGACGGCCGAAGCGTGCACGCCTTGTCCGCGGACCAGGCCTTCGAGCTTCCTTGCGGTGTCGATCAGTTCGCGTACCTGTTTGTCGTTGTCGTAGGCTTTGCGCAGGTCGGGCGACTCTTCGAGCGCCTTGTCGAGGGTCATGCCGACAGTGGCGGGAACGAGTTTGGCGATGCGATCGACGTCGCCATACGGCATATCCATTGCACGGCCGCAATCCTTGATGGAAGCCTTAGCAGCCATGGTATTGAAGGTGATGATTTGCGCGACCTGCTCGCGGCCGTACTTGCGCGTGACGTAGTTGATGACCTCGCCGCGACGGTTCATGCAGAAATCGACGTCGACGTCGGGCATGGTGACGCGCTCGGGATTAAGGAAGCGCTCGAAGAGGAGCACATTCTGCATGGGATCGATGTTGGTGATCTCCATGCAGTATGCGACAAGCGAGCCTGTCGCCGAACCGCGGCCCGGGCCGACAGGGATGCCACTATCGCGGGCGTACTTGATGAAGTCCCAGACAATGAGGAAGTAGCCGGAGTACTTCATCTGCTTGATGATGCCAATCTCGTAGGCGAGACGGGCTTCGTACTCGTGGAAAGGAGTGCGTAACAGGCCCCTGGCCTGGAGATGATGAATCGCGGTGTCGAGGCGCTTCTTGTACCCCTCGCGGCACACTTCTTCAAAGTAACTGTCGACCGTATGCCCGGGTGGAACGGCAAATTCAGGAAAAGGGGTATCGAGCGCCTTGAGCTTGAAGTTGCACCGTTCGGCGATTTCCACGGTGCGCTGCATGACGCCGGGATTGTCGGGGAAGATTCGCGCCATTTCGTCGGCGCTTTTGACGAAGAACTGGTCGGAGTCGAAGCGTAAGCGGTCGGTGTCGTGGATTTTGGAGCCGGTCTGGACACAGAGCATGACGTCGTGCGCGTGGTGGTCTTCGCCGCAGAGATAGTGGGAATCGTTGGTGAGGACGAGGGGGATGTCGAGCTCTTTTTCGAGACGGAAGAGGTCGTTCTGAATTTTGTTTTCCTGCTCGAGGCCCTGATTCTGGATCTCGAGATAGAAGTTGCCGCGGCCGAAGATGTCCTGATATTGCAACGCAGCCGACTTGGCTTTTTCGTAATGACCGGCCATGAGCTCTTCGCAGAGTTCGCCTGAGAGACACCCGGAGAAACCGATGAGACCTTTCGAGTTTTCTGCGAGGTAACGCTTGCTGACGCGCGGCTTGCGATAAAAGCCGTGGAGGCTGGCTTCAGACGTGAGGCGAATCAGGTTGCGATAGCCTTCTTCATTTTCAGCGAGAACGAGCAGGTGGTTGTACTGGTCGTTGGGAGTTTCGGCGCGATGGTCTTCTGCCTTGCAGACGTAGAGCTCGCAGCCGAGGATGGGCTTGATGCCCTTCTCCTTGGCGGCGTTGAAAAAGTGGACGGCGCCATAGATGTTTCCGTGGTCGGTCATGGCGACGGAGGTCTGGCCGAGTTCGGCGACGCGGTCGACGAGCTTGTGCACGTCACAGGCGCCGTCGAGGAGGGAGTATTCGGTATGGAGATGGAGGTGGGTGAATTCGGCCATGGCTAAGGCTATTTTAGTCGTCGCGGCGATCAATGGCAGACCGGCAAAAGGAGCACAAATGCGCCCGATGAGGAAAAGCCGTCACGGTTCCCAACTTGCAGGCCGAGCGGGGCGGGTAACGGAGGCTTGTATACAGATATCCAACGAACGGCCTTTTGGGATCGCATTGGAAAAGACGAGAGCCTCTCGATGGAGAGGCTCTTTTTACCTAATACATGCTGATTGCGAACTCCAGAGATTACTGGGCGAGAGCGGCTTCGATGGCGGTAGCCACTTCGGGTGAGTCGGGAGTAACCTTGGGCTCGAAGCGGGCGACGGGATTGCCGTGGCGATCGAAGAGGAATTTGGTGAAGTTCCACTTGATGTCGCCGGCGAATTTCGGATCGTCGGACGAGCTAGTGAGGAAGACGTAGAGTGGTGTCTTATCGTCACCCAAAACAGATACCTTCGACATCATGGGGAAAGTGACATTGTACTTTCTGCTGCAGAAGGTTTTGATCTCCGCGTTGGTGCCGGGTTCTTGCTGGGCAAAGTTGTTGGCCGGAACGCCGACGATGACAAAGCCGCGATCCTTGTATTTTTCGTAAAGTGCTTCAAGGCCGGCGTACTGGGGTGTGAAGCCGCACTTACTGGCGACGTTGACCAACAGGACCACTTTGCCCTTATAGCTACTCAAACTTACCGGCTGGTCGTCGATGGACTTCATAGTGAAGTCGTAGATGCTTTTTGGCGCGGCCATTGCCGCTACCGTTGCGATGCACAGCATGCCCATCAGGATCAATTTCCGCATTGTCGAGAATGCCTCCGATTGACTGAGATATTACAAGATCAATCGCGGGTTGTTGTCATTGCTTTGCAATTCCCAGGGCAAGCCACAGGGCCTTCAAGGTTCGAAATGGCCGCGGATCGCCCAAGGGCAACCGGTCCATGCGATTTGCGGCGTAGGCAAGCGAGGTGCGAGCGTCCATGTCTATGAAGATCCACGAGCAGCCGCCACCGCCCCAGTGGATTGTGTTGAGGTTGGGCAACTCGATGTCAAGAAGGGGCCCTGGCAATGCATAGCCAAGACTGAAGCGGGCGGGCGGCAAGTGGGCCATGATCAGGTCCGGCCCCTCAATCTGCTGTTCCAGAGCTTTGCGACAGCCTGCTTCGGACATGAAGCGCTTCCCTGTTGCCACGCCTGCGTTGGCAAGTATGCACTGCACCTCGGCGATTGACCGAGCGTTGCCATGTCCATTGACTGCCGGGATCTCGGCTGCACGCCATGCGCGGGTGCGAGTTGTTTCGGCGACAGTCCACGGCATGTTCATAAACGTGATCCGCTGGATTTCGCTCATTTCGTATTTTTGGCCGCCTGCCGGTTGCATCACCATGGGGATGGTGTTTGCCACGCGATAGTCTTCCGAGGCAGGCAGACCGATGTGAAAGTCCGCATTGAGCGGTGCTGCAATTTCTTCGCGAAACACGGTACCCAGGGATTTGCCGGTAATGCGGCGAACGACCTCGCCCACCAGGTAACCGAAAGAAGTGACGTGATAGCCCGATGCGGTTCCCGGCTCCCAGAGCGGCTTTTGCGCAGCGAGCAGGGATGTCATCTTTTCCCAGTTGTAGAGATCTTCAGTGTTGAGGGGTTCAGTCCAACCGGAGAGGCCGGAGGAGTGGCTCATGAGGTGGCTGACCTTGATGTTCTGTTTGCCGTTGGCAGCAAACTCGGGCCAATATTTTGCGACCGGCGCATCAAAAGCCAGTTGACCGCGATCTGCCAGAAGCAGCGCAACCAGCGCCGTCATGGTCTTTGTTGTCGAATAGACGTTGAGGATGGTGTCTTTTTCCCAGGCTATGGTTCGCTCTTCGTCAACGAACCCGCCCCAGAGGTCTACGACTGTCTCGCCCTCGACGGTCACGCAACACGAAGCTCCGACGTCTGCGCCGCAGGAAAGGTTCTCTTGAAATGCTTCGCGCACCGCGACGAACTGTTCTGCTGCAAAGCCATGCACTGTGTTTTCGGGCACTCGGATTTTTCTCCTTGTTTGCTGATTGCGCAGCCTACGAAACCCATTGGGGATGCTGCGCCGCTCGTTGAAACTACCCTGAATTGAGCGAAAAAACGAGACTGTTTTGCAGTCAGCATTTTGCTATTCTTAAAGTGGGGAGAGGCGAAAAACTCCAAGCAGCCGGCCCGACTTCCTTCCTTGGCTCTTCCTGCGAAGGGCACTTCGAAATCCATATCGGCGATCATCACGGTGCGCCGCGGCCCTGTGTTCCCAAGAGGATAGGCTGGGGCGTCCAGGCAGGCTGTGTCGCCTTGCTCTGCGGGCGACGCGTTACCTCGGGGCAGGTTTTTGAGGGCGATCCTGTCCTATTGGCGCGCTGCGGCAATAGACTCGAACAAAACAGAGGACCATCGAGTATGAACAGGTTTCCCTGGGTGGCTGGGGCTGCTGCATTGGCTATTTGTGCGTTGGGAGTGGGGACGGCAGGTGCACAAAAGCTGGAAGCGACTGTGCTTTACAGGCAGAACAGCGATGCAACTTACACGCCCTCGGTTCCGGGTTATTCAGAGAGCGATGTGGACTGCGCGGCGGATGTGACGAACGAGGTATGTTCTGAACAGAGGCAGTCGGATCGATCAAGCGTGTCGGCATTGAATGTGGTGGGAACTACGGTTTCGTTGCAGCTTCCGGATGGGCGCGTGGCGGTATTGAATTGCGTGAACAAATATTCGTACAAAGGGACGGGGATCAATCGCCGCACGTGCGCCATGCCACTGGTTGCGCAGGTGGAAGCGGAGTTCAACGGGCCAAGCGCAAAGCTGAAATGGCTTGTGGGCCAGGATGGCAAGAAGACTGAATCTGAAACATACAAAGTCGTCGCGATATTCGACAAGAGAGCCAGCAAAGCCTCGCCGCCCGCGGCAGAGGCAAGTGCGAGTGAGTACTAATTGCGGTACTGCAGATTGCATAAGACGCGAATTTAAGGCTTTCCTTCAGGATTGCGCGTAGCATATGTCGTGTAGCGCACGTTCCCGATCGGACCCTCGATGTTGCCGGAAGAAGCTGTGACCGCCGGCAGGAGTTTTTGGTTCGGAACCTGTCTGGAGGGAACTTCAATGCAACGCTCGCGCTTCTTCGCGATCCTTTACCTCGTGACCCTGGCTTGCGCGGCGAGCCTCCCTGCGCAGGACGCGCCCAAAGACAAGGACAAGCCACAAAACTCTGCTGGGCAAGCAGGCGGCTCCGTTGCGAAGCGTCAAGACGCTGCCTTGCATGTGAAGCCGGCGCAGACGCTTGTTGGCAATACCAAGCTGGGTCCGCCGCAAAAGCAGATGGTGCGGACGCCGCAGCAGGAGTTGGACCAGCAAGCCGCACAGCGCGAAGCATGGCAACAGAGACGCGCGAACCACTGGGACTACGAGCACCAGAACTGGCAGCAACGCGGTGGGTATCCGGGCGCCAAGATTCCCGACGACTTTCTGCAGAGCCATTACGGACCGAATCATCCATTCAAGATGTTTGATCTTCCCTTCTCGTATCAGGACGGCAATCCGCGGTTTCAATACGAGGGCTACTGGTTCACGATGGTGGATCCGTATCCGGAGAGTTGGGCCGGCTACTGGTACCAGGATGACGATCTGTACGTGGACTACCGCGGCGACGGCTATTATCTCTTCAATCGCGGCTATCCCAAGCTGCCGGGTATTGCCATTCAAGCTTCGATCTGAGGCGGATGCAGGTGCTCCGCGCCCGATGAATTCCTAAGAAATCGAAACGATGGATCGAGCAACTGAGCCAGTCAGGACTCGGGCTGAGGCATTGCGTTTTCTGCGTGACATACCTGCCAGCCTGCGGCTCGTGCTGCGGAAGTGTCATTACCTTGGTTCGAACGGTAAATGAACGAGATACAGAAGTTGTATCGACTGTGCAGCGCGGTGGCGATGTACTGAGGTCATCGCAGGCATTTTCCGTGGCGTCGGGGGCAGATTGGGCGAACGGTGACGGCCTGCCGGTGGGCAAGTCGGGGGCGAAGGAGAAGTGACAATGAAGGCGAGTTCCCTTTTCAACGCGGTGCTTTTCACCGGAGTTTTCGCAGCGGCCACGTGTCTGGCGCTGGCTACAGCGCTGGGATTGGCGCAGAGCGCGCCGGCAGTGCAGCCGGAGAAGACGCAGGCAAACAGCAGCGACCGGAAGCTGGTGGAGATGCTCACGGTTGCACAGCCCGCGGATCAGAAACCGCTAGGATCTGCGCAGGAACCGGCGTCGTTGAATGCGACTTCAATGGGCAAGAATGAGCTGGACCAGATTGCCGAGAAGCGCAACGGTTCTATGAGTGGCGCGCAGCACAATCCGATGTATAGCTCGAAAGACAAAGCCGCCGGGAAACCTGCTGCAAAGCCCCACGAAGAAACCGTGGAGTACAAGGATCCGGAAGACATGACGACGCGTTATCGTCCGGGCAACAACAAGACGGCCCGCACGGATAGCGGTACCAGTTCCGCGGCGAGTTCCTCGGCCACGCCGGCGAAGCCGCACAGTTCCAGCCATTGAGGCTGCCAAGCATGGGCTGAACGAAAGCCCTGGCAAGATTTAGCAGCGACCCCGGGGCAGATGCCCCGGGGTTTTTCTGTGTGGGGAAGAACGGGTGCGTGCGGCGATCGTCGCGTGATCGGCGGCCGGACGCAGCTCAAGCGGTCGAGAAAAACTCCCCTTTTGCCGACCCACGGGCTGGGGGGAGGGGGGGGTACACATTTCTGGGTCTATGTCTTTGATTGCGCTTGGGTTTTGCTCCGAGAAGGGTGTTTTATGCCGGTGTTATGCGCAACTTGCGCAGCGTAAAGAAGCCGGGCGGCGGTGGATTCGAGCAGAACGTCGATGAGGAGACCGTGGACGACACAGGCGATAAAATCGCGGATATTTTTCGCGCCGCAGAGCGGCGGCATGGCGTCGCGGAAGGCCTGTTGGGCTTCGCTGTATGCGGTAGACGGGGATTTGCCAGTAGCGAGGGCGGCTTGCCTGGCGCTCTCCATGACGTTGCAGCAGCGAAGGACGGCTGGGTTCACGGGAAGGTTTTCATCAAAATCGGTGGATGGAATCACGTTGAGAGCGGATGGTTGCGTAGACATGGGATCTCCATGGGGCCTAGTGAGGCCGGTGGGTGGATGCACTGTTTTTCAGCTATGCATCTATTGTGCGCCTTTCGACCGAATTAACCTGCAACGGCGGATCAAGAATCGACATTGTGAATTCAATGATTTAGAGAAAAAAGTTGAGGCGAGGGGCTTGACAGGGAAAACAGGGACTCAGGGGCGGGACTGGGACTGGGGACTGCTGAATGGGGATATCGCTGCGGAATACAGAAAAGCGAAGAGAATCAAGACAGAAATCTGAGAATGTGTACGGAATAAGCAACAAAGAAAGAAGAATGGTCGTCCAACGGGTTATGGAGGGCGGCAGCCATGATTGAAGTTGGACAGGAAGTGACTGTCATCAACGAGAAAGGCGTGGCCTATACAGGCGTGGTGCAGGCGCGCGCAACCAGCGACAATGGATCGAAGGCCTACAAAATTGCTGTGGATGGCGCCGGGCTGCAGCAGCTTGGCCAGTGGCATAAAGCGAGCGATGTGTTCGTGTCGGATTCTGAAGAGCCGAAACGCCAGGAAGTCCTGCAGATGCGGAGTTTTCTGCGCCATTGAGAGCGTTCTATGGAGGGGTCTGCGATCTGCGGGCCTCTGATTCCGCCCTTGGATGGCGGAGACTTTTGTTGATTTCTGTACGACTCATTGCCTGCATCACCTCCTCATTCTCTGAAGAATTTTCATTGGTTTCGTGCGTCCGGCTCCTGTTGCGCGGGGACAGGTGTGCGCATGCTCTGATCCGAGTCGGCCAAGAGCCACGAGCAAGAGCCACGAGTTCGATCCGCGATTTCGGCGGATGGGTGGACGCGACGATCTTCGAATTTCGAGAAAAATCATGGGGCGGGACGACGAAGGGCAGGTCTATCTCGAGCGCCGGTGTTGTTGTGTGGGATGGGTGTACTCGGTAGAATCCGCAGCGGGGGAATCTGTTGACGACGCCGGCCTGTCCTATGGGAACCGAAAGTGCGCGTCCATTTGTTCCGGCAAAGGACTTCGCGCTGAGCAAATCGTTCTACGAAAAGCTCGGCTTCATCAAGCTGCTGGACGGGGATGTGGCGATCTTCGGTATCGGCTCGACCAGTTTCATCCTTCAGAACTACTTTGACGAAAGTTTCGCCGGGCATTTCATGATGCAGCTGATGGTGGATGATCTCGATGCATGGTGGGAACACATCGCGAGACTTGATCTCCCGACAGCGTACGGTGTGAACAGCCCGAAGCCTCCGGCGATGCAACCCTGGGGACTGCGCGTCGCCTATCTGGTAGATCCTTCGGGCGTCCTCTGGCATATTGCCGAGCGGCGCGAAGGAAGGATCGCGGACAGGTAGGAGGGCGTGAGGCTCGAGAACGCAAGCGTTTCAAGCGACTTGAAGCCAACCTGCTGCTGACTTGAAGCCCACCTGCTGCGGGGTTGGCGTTATACACTTGACGCCAAGCCTATGCGGACCTTTTTGACTCTGGCAGCGACTTCCCTGTTTGTCTCGATTCCAACCTTGCTTGCAGCGCAAACCGGAGCAACGGCCACGGCCAAACCTTCCCCGAAAATGACAGCCAAACTGACGCCTGAACAGGTACAGCAGTCCGCCATCGTGATCGACACGCATGCTGACACGCCGCAGCGGTTTGTCGATGAGAATTTTGATCTGAGCGATCCGCTGAAGGGCGGCAACTTTAACCTCGAGACGGTACGCAAGGGCAACCTGGGCGCGGAATTCTTCTCGATCTGGGTGGACCCGGCTGCGAACCAGGGGCATTTTGCGCGTCGCACGCTGATCCTGATTGACGCGGTGAAGCAGCAGGTGGCGAAGCATCCGGACCAGATGATGCTGGCGACATCGACCGAGGATATTGAGCGTGCGCATCGGGAGCACAAGCTGGCGTCGCTGATGGGCATTGAAGGCGGGCACTCGATTGAGGACTCGCTGGGGCTGCTGCGCGACTACTATCTGCTGGGCGTGCGGTACATGACGCTGACGTGGTCGAACTCAAACGGGTGGGCGGATTCGTCGGGAGACATTGACAATACGACGGTGCCGCACACCAAAGAAGGCCTGACCGAGTTTGGCAAGGACGTGGTTTACGAGATGAACCGGCTGGGCATGATGGTGGACATCTCCCACGTGAGCGACCGGACGTTTTTCCGCACGCTTGTGATTACGCGGGCGCCGGTGATTGCGTCGCACTCGGGCGCGCGGGCGCTATGCGATGCCCCGCGCAACATGACGGACGACATGCTGCGCGCAGTGGCGAATTCGGGCGGTCCGGGCTCAAAGGGCGGCGTGGTGCAGGTGAACTTCTATTCCGCGTTTGTCTCGCAGGCGTATCGCGATGCGCAGAAGGCGCAGAAGCCGGAAGTGGACAAGGCGGTGCAGGCGCTGAAGGACAAGTACAAGGCCGACGGCAAGGAAGCGCTGGAGGACGAGATCAGCAAGCTGCAAAGGCAGTATGCGGATCGGATTCCGCGGCCGCCGCTGTCGATGCTGATCGACCAGATTGACCACATCGCGAAGGTTGCGGGCGTGGATCATGTGGGGCTGGGGTCGGACTTTGACGGCGTGGATGGACAGTTGCCGGAGGGATTGGACTCGCCCGCGGATTTGCCCAAGATTACGGCGGGACTGATGGAACGTGGCTACTCGGCGGAGGATTGCCGTAAGATTCTGGGCGGGAACCTGCTGAGGGTGTTTCGCGAGGTGGAGCAGGTGAGCAAGGAGCTGCAGGCGGAGAATCGTCCGCGGATTACGGAGAAGCAGCCCTTCGACAAGCCGCAGAAGTAAGCGTTGCGCGATTGTTGCGTGGCCGCAGCGCGGCAGACACCGCGTGCGGCCGGCACTGCGTGCGGCAGAATTTTGGAAGACTGTGCAGTACGTGCGCACAGACCAATCGTCCATGAGGCAGATTCCGTTGCGCATCTGCCTGTACGTCGCATTTCTCGCAGGGAATCAGAGGAGAACGCATTTGAAAACCATGGAATGGAAGAATCTTTGCTGTGTCGTGTTGCTGGCCGGTTTTGCAGGAAGTGCAGTTGCGCAGACGCACAAGCTGCCCGAGATCAAGTATGAAAAGTACACGCTTGCCAATGGCCTGACGGTAATTACGCACGAAGATCACAAACTGCCGCTGGTGGCAGTGGACCTGTGGTATCACGTGGGTCCGCTGAACGAAAAGCCAGGGCGGACGGGGTTTGCGCACCTGTTTGAGCACATGATGTTTGAAGGCTCGGAGCACGTGGGAGAGAAGGCGCACATCAAGTTTGTGCAGTCGGCGGGCGCGACGGACGTGAACGGCACGACGAATTTCGATCGCACCAATTATTTCGAGACGATGCCGAGCAATCAGCTGGAACTGGCGTTGTGGCTGGAGAGCGACCGCATGGGCTTTCTGATGGAGGGCCTGGACCGCGAGAAGCTGACCAACCAGCGGGACGTGGTGCGCAACGAACGGCGCCAGGGCGAAGGCAGGCCTTACTCGGTGGCCGATGAAGAGGAATATCACCAGCTCTTCCCGAAGGGGCATCCGTATTATGGCGCGGTGATTGGGAGCCATGCGGATATTGAGTCGGCGCGCATTGCCGATGTGCGGGATTTCCATCAGCAGTTTTACACGCCAAACAATGCGTCGATTGCGATTGCCGGGGATTTTGATGCCAAGCAGTTGAAGGCGTTGCTGGAGAAGTATTTTGGGCCGATACCGAAGGGGCCCAGCGTGGAACCAGTGAGCGCCGTGACGCCGCCGATTACGTCGCAGAAGCGCGTGACGGTGACGGACACGGTGCAACTGCCGCGTTTGAGCGTGGCGTGGCTGACGCCGGCGAAGTTTGCGCCGGATGCTTACAGCGTGGATGCGGCATCGTTTGCATTGGGCGAAGCCAAGGCGAGCCGCCTGGACGAAGCGATGGTGCTGAAGAGCCAGCTGGCCCAGTCGGTGACATGCGGGACCGATGAGGAGAAGCTGACAGGTACATTTTCCTGCGACATTACGGCAAAGCCGGGAGTGAAGCTGGAAGATCTGGAAGCAACGTTCTGGCAGGTTTTGGACACGCTGCGTAAGGATGGACCGACGCCGAACGAAGTGGAGTCGTACATTGCGCTGAACCTGACGGGCAAGATCAGCGGTCTGCAACGGCTGGGTGGTTTTGGCGGAGTTGCCGATACGCTGGATATGTACAACCAGTACACCGGCGATCCGGACTTTTTGCCGAAGGATGTGGCAATGACGGAGGCGGTGACGGCAGCGAGCACGAAAGCGGCGGTAGAGAAGTATCTGACCAAGGACACTGCGGTGGTGGTGTACTGCGTGCCGGGCAAGAAAGTTCTGGACGATGTGCCGCGCAGCCCGGCGGATACCGATGCGGATGTGAAGATCACGAATCCGTACTCGGCGGAATTTGAAAAAGCTGAGGAGTGGCGCAAGAACAAGCCGGAGGCCGGGCCTGCGCCGACGATTCACTTGCCTGCACCGCAGGAGTTCAGCCTGGACAACGGGTTGAAGGTTCTGGTGGTGGAAGATCACACGCTGCCGGTGTTGACGGCGGAGCTGGTTTCGCGCGCGGGAAGCTCGCATAATCCGATCGACAAGTCGGGTTTGGCGACGCTGACCTCGGCGGTGATGCGTGACGGTACACAGACACGCGACCTGGAGAAGCTGGCCGGAGACCAGGAGCGGATTGGCACGACGATTAACACCATGTCGGGGATGGACTCGGGTTCGGTGTCGATGACGCTGCTGACGTCGCATGTGAAAGAAGGCTTGGACCTGCTGGCGGATGTGGCGCAGCATCCGGCATTTCGCGCCGACGATGTGGACCGCGACCGCAAGCAGCGGCTGGTGAGCATCGCGCAGGAAACGGACAACGTGGGCAGCATGGCGATGCGCGTGGGGCCGAAGCTGGTGTTTGGCGACGCTCCTTATGGACAAAGCAGCAGCGGGACACTGGAAAGCGTGAAGGCGCTGACGAGGGACGACATCAGCGGGTTCTACAAGGCGCACTATGGTCCGAAGGATTCGGCGCTTGTGCTGGTGGGCGATGTGACGCGGGCGGATGCGGACAAGCTGGCGCGGCAGTATTTCGGCTCGTGGAGCGCAACGACGGAAGAAGCGGGGGCGATTCCTGCACCGCCAGCTCCAGCGCCGACGCACGTGGTCCTGGTGGACAAACCGGGCGCGCCGCAAACGGCTCTCTATGCGTTTGGCCTGGGCGTGCCGCAGAGTTCACCGGATGCCGAGGCACTGACGCTGCTGAACTACACGCTGGGCGGCAGCTTCGGCAGCCGCATCAACATGAACCTGCGTGAAGTGCACGGGTACACGTACGGTGCGCGATCGGGCTTCACGGAATATCGCGAGGGCGGCGAGTTCTATGCGGGCGCGCTGGTACGTACGGATGTGACGGCACCGGCAGCGAAGGAGATGATGGGCGAGATTCGCAACTTCCCGTCGAAGCCTTCGACGGCGGAAGAGCTGAAGGCGGCGAAGGAATCGTCGATCCGCTCCTTGCCGGGGCGGTTTGAAACCACGTCGGCGATGGCTCGTGCTCTGGACGACATCTTCATCTACGGCAGGCCTCTCGACTACTACGCGAAACTGCCGGCGAAGTATGAAGGACTGACCGAAGCCGATATGGCGCGCGTGGCGCAGGAGTATCTGCATCCTGACCAACTGGTGATTGTGACGGCGGGTGACCGCTCGAAGATCGAGGCAGGCATGAAAGATGCCGGGCTGGGACCAGTGGAAGTGCGGGATATCAACGGCAAACTCGTCACCGAAGAAAAATAGCAACGACACCCTCCTGTTGTTCCCGGCACGCGCTGGGGATGGCAGGAGGGTGATCGCTTTTGGCAATTTCCCGCAGCGTGAAGGCGGAATTGGGGCGGAATGGAGCGCCGCTGCACCCCGTGCGGGGCCGTTTCGTCACATTTCGATCGGCCCGGGCCACGATGCGCAACATATACTGATGCATTCCACTCCCTGGGCTCCAACTATTCCTCAATCTGGAGAAAGATACTGATGCTTTTTGTTCGCAGCCTTGCTTCTGCCGCACTCGCGGCTTCCCTGTTCACGTTGCCCTGCTGCCTTGGCGCCGAAGACACGCCTAACACGAAGGCTACTGCCGAGAAGCCTAGTGAAAAGCCATTGCCCACGGAATCGACGACGACAGGTTCCATTGACCTGGGTGGCGAGCACATTGCCTTTACCGCGGTGGCCGGCACGCTCACGGTGGGCGGCACGGATGAACAGGACGCGCAACTTGGGATGGACGGCAAGCCACAGCCGGGGAGCCAGCTGGCGCTGAACGAACCGAAGGATCCAAAGGACACGCCGGCGACGGCGCGCATGTTCTACGTGGCATATTTCAAGAAGGACGCAAAGGCGGAAGAGCGGCCGATCACGTTTTTCTACAACGGCGGGCCGGGCAGCTCGACCGTGTGGCTGCACATGGGCTCGCTTGGACCGAAGCATGTGGAGACAGAGGGAGACGAGCATCTGCCTGCGGCGCCCTACAAGATGGTGGACAACGCCAATTCCCTGCTGGACGCGAGCGACCTGGTGTTTATCGATATGCCCGGGACAGGGTTTGGGCGCCTGGTTGGCAAGGATCCTGAGAAGGCGTTCTGGGGATTGGATGAAGATGCCAACGCGTTTGCCCGGTTCATTGCGCGGTTTGTAACGAAGTACAGCCGGTGGAATTCGCCCAAGTACATTTTTGGCGAGAGTTATGGGACAACGCGCAGCGCGGTGCTGGCGAACATTCTGGAGAACAACCAGTCGATCGATTTGAATGGCGTGATTCTGCTGTCGCAGATTTTCAACTTCACGACGGACATCGATGCTCCGCATGACAATCCTGGCGTGGACCTGCCCTATGAGCTGGCATTGCCCACCTATGCGGCGACGGCGTGGTATCACAAGAAGCTGCCACAGCAGCCGGCGGCACTGGAGCCGTTTCTGAAGGAAGTGGAGGAGTTTGCCATGGGCGCATACGCCCACGCGCTGGCGCAGGGCACGGATGTGAGCGACTCGGAGAAGCACGACGTTGCCGAGAAGCTGCACGAGTACACCGGTCTGCCCGTGGATTATCTCGAGAAAGCGTCGCTGCGCGTGAGCGGCGGCCAGTTTGAAAAGACCTTGCAGGACTCGCAGGACCTGACGACGGGGCGGCTGGATACGCGCTTCTCGGGACCAAACCTGAACCCGCTGAGCGAGGGTGCGGAGTACGATCCGCAGAGCTCGGCGATTTCTTCGGCGTATGTGTCGCTGTTCAACGACTATGTGCGCAAGGACCTGAAGTACGGGGAAGGACAGACCTATTTGCCCGAGGCACAGTTTGGCTCGGCGCAGTGGGACTTGAATCGCCATGGCAGCCAGGCGATTCCGAATGTCGCGAATGATCTGGCTTCTGCGATGAAGACGAATCCGCGGCTGAAGGTGATGGTGAACGGGGGCTACTACGACCTGGCGACGCCGTTTTTTGCAGCGCAGTATGAGGAGAAGCATCTGCCGATTCCCCAGGCGCTGGCGAAGAATATATCGTATTCGTGGTACGAGTCGGGGCACATGGTGTATGTGCGCGAGGAGAGCCTGAAGCAGCTGCACGATCGCGTGGCGGCATTTATCCGGAGCACGGAGAACCAAGGCAAGTAGGGGGCGCAGCGGCGAAGCACTGCGACGTGGTCCGAGGCTAAGGCGCCGCCGTTCGAGGACGGAGCAGCTCAAAGATCTGAGCGCCGGCGTCTTTGTCGTTTGGTCAGAAAGAAGCGACTGGTTCGCAAGTGGCGGGTGACACGACCGGAACGCACCAATATCGAATCGGGACCCTGCAACTTCGGTTCAACGAACGACCTGGAAGGTGCGTTTCCAGCGCGTGTCTGGGAAGAAATGCACCAGAACATGACCGAACCACGCGAGCTTGTGACCGAATCCTGTTTGTTCAATTTGCCCGTCGGCGGCCTCGAACGACCAATAGTTGAAGAGCGGACGGCCAAGTATGTTGGCGCGCGGCACGAAGCCCCAGTAGCGTGAGTCCAGGCTGTTATGCCGGTTGTCGCCCATCATGAAATACATGCCGGGTGGAACCACCAGGTCGCCATCCTGGATATAACTCGGGAAGTTCACGGCCCACGACTCTGTTGCCCCGGGCACCCCGGCTGGAGGTATTGCGGGGAAATCGTCGAGAAACTCGTTGAAGTTATCTGCCGTGGTCGGCTGCGCATGTCCTACCGGTTGTGCGACGCCATTCACAAACACAATGCCGCTGCGCAGATGAATACGATCGCCGGGCACTCCAATCAATCTCTTCACCAGGGGAGTGTACTGCGGCGTCCCATCGGCGTCTGTCGCATCAATACCGGGTTGATAAACGGGCTTGTGGAACACCACGATATCGCCGCGCCTCGGCTCGCGATACCTGATGAGCGGCATCCACGAAGCCGGCACCATGAGCGTGATCTGATCGACAACCAGGTGATCGCCTACAAGCAACGTGTTCTCCATCGAACCCGATGGAATGAGGTAGTTCTGAGCTAAGAAGGTGAGAATGAACAGGCCCACCACCAGAACTGAGCAGATGCCGGCCAGCGCCTCGAAAGGGGTCTCTTCACGATTGCTGTGGGCGGAAGCGGCGGGCTTCGTTGAAACAGGGGAATTCTTCGTCGCTGGACTCATCCAAAGGTTCCTCAAGAAGGCTGGCGAGCCCCAGGGCGTTCGCAGCGTCGCTCCAAAAGGGATGACTTCCCGTACCTTCGACTGTGTCGAGTTTACGGCTTGACCGAAGTCTACCAAACCCCTGTGCGGCGCAGGGTTTTCCGAAGGACTTGGCATTGCGTGTGCGTGGTCGGCTATTCGGAGGTCATTTTTGCGTTGGGCACACAATTGCCACAAAAGCTTAAGCATGGTTTCTGGCGCGCTCATCGTACTTAACTTGCAGATCCATCGAGAAGTGGGGCACCCATTTTCCTGAAGTGGAATGCTGCGTGAAAGGCGAGCAGGGGCTGAAGCCCCGATGCTTTTTGCAGCGTTTATGGCACGACGGAAGCCGTGCCCTGACACAAAGCAAAGAACAATCGAAGATCTCTCAACCTTCGAGTGTCGAGGTCGTCGGCACGGTTCGCTCGGGAGAGCAGGGTTAGCAGGGATTCTCGCCCGTGTTCGTGCGGGTTGAGGTCGCGCGGGCTTGTATAGTAGCGAGCATGAAACGTCTTCTCCTTTGCCTGCTGGTATTTGCTGTTCCCTGCGCCTTTGCGCAGACGTTTACTGTCACATTCCCCAAAAGCGCAAGCGCGCAACCGCTGGATGGGCGATTGTTGCTGGTGCTTTCGACCGATCCGAGCGACGAACCGCGCAACCAGATTGACGACACACCGCGCACGCAGATGGCGTTTGGGGTGACGGTGGATGGTTGGAGGCCGGGCCAGCCGCAGACGGTGGACGCAACGGCGTGGGGCTACCCGATTCGCAGTCTCAAGGATGTGCCGGCCGGAGAGTACATTGTGCAGGCAGTGCTGAACAAGTACGAGACGTTTCACCGGGCAGATGGCAAGACGGTAAAGCTGCACATGGACCAGGGCGAGGGCCAGCACTGGAACAGCTCGCCGGGGAATCTCTACTCAAGGCCGGTGAAGATGCGGATCGGGCCGGGCGGCTCGACGGAGCCGATCGTGCTGAGCGAGGTGATTCCGCCGATCGCCGTGCCTGCGGACACGAAGTACATCCGGCATCTCCGAATCCAGAGCGAGGCACTGACAAAGTTCTGGGGAAGGCCGATGTTTGTGAGCGCGGTGGTGCTGGTGCCGGAGGGTTTTGACGAGCATCCCGATGCGCATTTTCCACTGATGATTTTTCACGATCACTTTGTGACCGGGTTCGACGACTTCAGGACGACGCCGCCGGATCCTGATCTGAAGCCGGACTACAGCGAGCGGTTTCACCTGAAGGGGTATAACCGCATCCAGCAGCAGGAAGCGTACAAGTTTTACCAGCAGTGGATTGCGCCGAAATTTCCGCGGGTTCTGATCGTGAAGATTCAGCATGCGAATCCGTACTACGACGATTCGTATGCAGTGAATTCGGCCAACGTGGGGCCGTATGGAGACGCGATCGAGAACGAGCTGATCCCGGCGATTGAGAAGCAGTTTCGCGGCCTTGGGCAGGGTTGGTCGCGGTTTGTGTACGGCGGGTCGACGGGCGGATGGGAAGCACTGGCGGTGCAGGTGTTTTATCCCAACCACTACAACGGGGCTTTTGCGGCCTGCCCCGACCCGATTGATTTTCACGCCTTCACGAATATCAATCTCTACGAAGACGACAATGCGTTTTACTTGACGGGCGCGCACAAGCGCGAGGCGCAGCCCTCGATGCGCGACTACCTGGGGCATACGTTCATCACTACGGAGGAAATCAATGGGTACGAGCTGGCGCTGGGCGATCATGGGCGCAGCGGCGAGCAGTTCGATATCTGGCAGGCGGTGTATGGGCCGGTGGGCGATGACGGATATCCCAGGCCGATTTTCGACAAGCAGACGGGCAAGATCGATCACAGCGTTGCGGACTACTGGCGGCAGCACTACGATCTGGAAGCGATTCTGGAACGGGACTGGGCGAAGCTGGGACCTGAGCTGCAGGGCAAGATTCACATTTATGTAGGCGCAGATGATACGTATTTTCTGAATGACGCGGTCTACCGGATGCAGGATTTTCTGGATACAACGAAGGATCCGCACTACGACGGCGAGGTGACCTATGGGCCGCGCGCGGAGCATTGCTGGAACGGCGATCCAACGCTGCCGAATGCGTACTCGCGGCTGCACTACAACACGCAGTATCTGCCAAAGATTGTGGAGCGGATGGAGAAGACGGCTCCGGCCGGTGCGGATTTGACGAGCTGGCGGTATTGAAAAGGCAGGGACTGAGGGCCTCGTGGGGAATACAGGACGCGCGACTCAGACGGGTGCAGAGGCTGTCTGATTGATTCTTTCGGCGCGCTCGAGTGCAGCCTGGATGTTGGGCATGATGTTCTCTTCGCCGACGCGGGCGACGAAGCGCGGCTGGCGAAGGAGCCTCGATGGCTGTTGCATGGCTCCGCAGAGGAGCAGGCTGCGGCCTGAGTCGTGGAGGCGGCGGGCGAAGGTCTCAATGGCGTGAATGCCAGTAGCATCGATGGCCGTCATGTTGCGGAGCCGCAGGATCACGACGGGCGCGAACGCTTCAAGGTTGGCTGATTCTTCGACGAGCTTTTCGGTGGTTCCGAACAGAAACGGGCCGTGGATGCGCAGGAGAGTCACGTACGGCGGAATGATGCAGCCCTGGAGTGAGTGCGACAGGCCGTCACGAATGTATTCGTCGGTTACGGGGAGAACGCTGGTGGTTTCAGCGACGCGATAGATGTAGACGAGGGCGGCGAGCGCCATGCCGACGCCGACGGCAACGGTAAGGTCGGCGAAGACGGTGAGCGCGAAGGTTACAAGCCAGACGGCGATGGCCGTGAATCCCTGCTGAAAGATGCCGATGATTTCGTGCCATTCGCCCATGTTGTAAGCGACCACAAAGAGGACGGCCGCAAGCGCGGTGAGCGGGATGTAGCTGGCAAGCGGCGCGGCAACGAGCAGGATGCCCAGCAGCGTGAGGGCATGAATCATTCCAGAGACGGGCGAGCGGGCGCCGGCGCGGATGTTGGTGGCGGTGCGAGCGATGGCGCCGGTGGCGGGGATTCCGCCAAAGACGGGCGCTGTAATGTTGGCAATACCCTGCGCGACCAGTTCAACATTGGGATTGTGGCGGTCGCCGGTCATGCCATCGGCTACGACCGCAGAGAGCATGCTTTCAAGAGCGGCAAGCAGCGCGACGGTGAAAGCCGAAGGAATGAGGGGCAGGATATGTTCGGCATGGAAATTGGGTATAGAGAGTGGCGGGAGTGCGCGGGGGATTCCGCCGAATTTGGAGCCGATGGTTTCGAGGGGCAGATGAAAAGCGACTGCGAGGAGGGTACAGGCGAAAACGCCGACGATGGGTGCAGGGATGCGCTTTGAGATCCGCGGGAGGAGAAGAAGAACGAGGAGGGTTCCCAGACCGAGCAGAAGCGCAGGCATGTTGAGCGTGGAGGAATGCGCGAGGAGAACGCGCATGCGCGGCAGGAATTCGCTGGGAACGGAAGCAATGCGGAGGCCGAAGAAGTCCTTGATCTGCGTGGAGGCGATGAGTACGGCGATGCCGTTGGTGAATCCGATGACGACGGGGCGCGGGATGAAACGGACGGCAGTGCCGAGACCGGTGAGTCCCATGACAAGCAGAATGATGCCGGCCATGAGGGTGACCATGGCCAGGCCGGGCAGCCCGAAGCGCGCGATGATGCCGGCGACGATGACGACGAATGCGCCAGTGGGTCCGCCGATCTGGGTGCGCGAGCCACCCAGGGCGGAGATCAGGAATCCGGCAACGACGGCGGTGTAGAGGCCAGCCTGCGGCGTGACGCCCGAGGCGATGCCAAAGGCCATGGCGAGAGGGAGAGCAACAAGGCCGACGGTGATGCCGGCCAACAAATCGTGGAGAAATGTCTGGGACGAATAGCTACGCAAAGCCTGGATAGACTTTGGGACGTTCGGATTGCTTAGTGACATGGAGTATCAACTCAATTTTACGCCCGGAGGAGTTTGGGCGTCTCACTTTGGAATGGGCGCGCTACACGCGAGTAAGGGCTAGAACTTTTTGCCGTAGATGTGCGCGCCGCGACCGGGTGCGTAGAAATGCTCTTCGCTGCCGTGGGGAAGGAAGCCGTGGCGCTCGTAGAGGCGAATGGCCCCGGCGTTGGTGGTATCGACATGGAGCCAGAGGGATAATGCTTTAGCGGTGCGGGCGGAGGCTTCGACGTTATCGAGCAGTTCCCTGCCGATGCCGCGGGCACGCAGGTCCGGCAGGACTTCGATGGTGTCGATGTAGGCCATGACGCCGCCGGTGACGGCTCTCCAAGAGACGATGGCGAAGCCGGCCATGAGGCTGTCAGCTTCGGCAATCCACGTGGCGGATTCGCGCGCGCCGATGAGCTTGCGCATGTGTGCGCGGGTAAAGCGGAAGGGCGGCTGGAAGCAAATCTCCTCGATCGCGTAGAGAGCGGCGAAGTCTTCCGGCTTGTAGGGGCGGTAGAGCATGGGGACAGAGACGAGGGGATAGGGAGCAGGGATATTTCATTTGAAGCAGGCTCCCAGGTCCCAACAAAGGGACCTGGGACAACCGGATTTCTGCGTGCAGCTAGACCTTGGCTTCGAGGTCGCGGATGACGCTGAAGAAGCGCTCATCGAGACGACGGTTGCTGGCGATGGCTTCTTTGATGGTGATGTCGGTGATGTCGAGGCCCTTGAGGACGGCGATGCGGCCCCACTTTTTTTCGTGGACCATGTCGATGGCATGGAGGCCATACCGCTGGCCGAGAAGGCGGTCGTAGGCCGTTGGAACGCCGCCGCGCTGGGTGTGGCCCAGGTTGACTGAGCGTGTTTCAAAGCCGGTTTTCTTCTCGATGAGGTCGGCGAGGGCTTCGGCAATGCCGGAGAGGCGGGCGTGGCCGAAGGAGTCAACCTCGGCCGAGCCGATGACCTGGCCGACTTCAGGCAGGTGGCAGCCTTCGGCTACCACGACGACGCCGTAGTGCTTGCCGTGGTCGTAGTTGTATTTGAGCAGGGCGCAGACATGGTCGATGTCGATTTCCTGCTCGGGAACGAGAACGACGTGCGCGCCGCCTGCGATACCGGACGCATAGGCGATCCAGCCGGCGTCGCGGCCCATGACTTCGACGACGATGACGCGGTTGTGCGAGTCGGCGGTGGTGTGGATGCGATCGATGGCCTCGGTGGCGATGGAAACGGCGGTGTCGAAGCCAAAGGTGACGTCGGTTCCGTTGATGTCGTTGTCGATGGTTTTGGGGACGCCGACGCTGGGAACGCCGTTTTCGCTGAGAAAGAGCGTGACGGACTGGGTGTCGTCGCCGCCGAGCGCGATGAGGGCGTCGATCTTGTTGGCCTTGAGGACTTCCTGCACCTTCTCGATGCCACCGGGGATTTTTTTGACATTGGTGCGGGAGGAATGAAGGATGGTACCGCCCTTGAGCTGGATGCCATCGGTGCTTTCGAGGGTAAGCGGAATCCAATTGTTATCGAGTACGCCACGCCAGCCATTGAGGAAGCCGATGAACTCGTCGCCGTAGGTCTGGATGCCCTTGCGCACGGCGGCATAAATCACCGCATTCAAGCCGGGGCAATCGCCGCCACCGGTCAACAAAGCAACTCGCATTGCAGATTTCTCCTGATCGATTTGGCGCGCGCCCCAAGGCCGGGTCGGGAGAATGTCCCATGATGGGGGCGAGACCCAAGCGATTGCCGGGCCTGACACCATTAACAGTGTACTCCGGCACTGTAAAGCGGAATCGTGACCGCGCTCACTCGAGTCTGCAGTGGAGTCGGCAAAGCATTTCGTTCTTTGGCAATAGGGACTTAGGATGATTGAATGGGAGTTATGCCTGGAACGGGAGCACTGCTGTTGCTGGTGTTTGCCAGCATGGTTGTTGTGGTGCTGCTGGTACTGCTGCAATTGACGCGGCTGGGATTTCTGATTCGGTCGACGATTCCCGATCGGCCGCGGCGGCGCATGTTCATCGCGTCGGTATCCTTCCTGATTACATTTCTGGGCGTGCGGCTGCTGGTGAGCCTGGTGATTCACAACCGCGGACCGTTTGAGTGGGTAACGGTGCGGGGTCTCCATATTCATCACCTGGTATGGGGGATCCTGATCCTGCTGCTGGTGGGTTATGGGTGGCTACTGGACCTGGGCCGGTCGCACTCGCCAACGGCGATTTTTTTCAGCCGGCTGATGACGGTGAGTTATGGCGTGGGCGCGGCGTTGACGCTCGATGAGTTTTCGCTGTGGCTGAACCTGGAGCCGGATGCCTACTGGAACCGGTCGGGACGCCTGAGCATTGACGCGGTGATTTTGTTTGGCGCGATTCTGGCCATGGGGGCATGGGGCGCGCCGTTCTTTCGCGCACTGCAGACAATGTGGAGCAAGCGGCTCTTACTGCGGCGGGACTGGTCGACCGCAAACTCGCCTATTCGGCGCGTGCGGTTGCTTCGTCCGCGTAGAGTGCGGCGACCTCACTCGCGTACCTGGCAGTAAGGACGCGACGCTTGAGCTTCATGGATGGCGTGAGTTCGCCGGTCTCCTGCGACCATTCATCGGGAACCACACGAAAGCGCTTAATGGTTTCGAAGTTGGCGAGGCCCTGGTTTGCTTCGCGGACGACTTCTGCGTAAAGCGCCGTGACGCGGCTATCGGCGACCAGCTCTGCGCGATTGTTGGCTGGGATGTTCTGCTGCGCGGCCCAGTCTTCGAGGGCGACGAAGTTGGGCGAGATGAGCGCAGAGATAAATTTGTGTTTGTCGCCCACGAGCGCGGCCATTCCAACAAAGCGGCTGTTCTGAATCTTGTTTTCGATGGGCTGCGGAGCGACGAGTTTGCCGCCGGAGGTCTTGAGGAGTTCTTTCTTGCGGTCGGTGATGTAGAGGAAGCCGTCGGCGTCGAGGTGGCCGATGTCGCCGGTGCGGAAAAATCCTTCCGCGTCGAAGCATTCGGTGTTGGCGGCAGGCTTTCGCCAATAACCGGGGAAGATGGATGGACCGCGAAGGAGCAGTTCGCCATCTTCAGCGAATTTGAGCTCGACGTTGGGCATGGGTTTGCCGACCGAGCCCATGCGCTGACCGGCGGGGGTGTTCAGGGAGACGACCGGTGATGTTTCGGTGAGACCGTAGCCCTCCCACACAGCGATGCCGGCGGAGGCAAACCAACGGGCGGTGTCGATGCCGAGCGGCGCGCCGCCGGAGACGAAAACGCGGACGCGGCCGCCGAAGGCTTCGCGCACCTTTCCATAGACCAGCTTGAAAGCGATCTTCCAATTGACAGTGTTGGGACGGCGGCCGGAGTAGACCGCATCCTGATGCTTGGCACCGGTGCGGAGTGCCCAGTTGAGAATGCGCTTTTTGACAGGCGAGACGGAGGATTTGAGCTCGACGGCCTGGCGTATTTTCTCATAGACGCGAGGGACGCCGACGAAGACGGTGGGGCGCACGTCTTTCATGGATTGCGGAAGCTTGTCGAATTGCGAGCAATAGACGATTTGAGCGCCGACGGAGTACATGACGTAATCGAGCGCGCGCGCCGTGATGTGCGACAGCGGGAGAAAAGAGATGCAGGCGTCGGCGGCATCGAACGGAACATCTTTGGCGGCAACGTTCTGGTTGGTGGCGATGTTGCCGTGGGTGAGCATGACGCCCTTGGGCTCGCCGGTGGTGCCGGAGGTGTAGATAAGGGTTGCTAAGTCGGCGGGTTCGACAGAACGGACCAGTGCGTCGAAGACGGGGTCACGCTCTGCGCCATGATCGTCAGCACCTGCGATCAATTCGCTGAAGGCGACGGCGCCTTCGGGCGGCGCGGCGGAGTCCATGATGACGATGCGTTCGAGGCCGGTCTGACTGCGGACAGCGTTGAGCTTGTCGAATTGCTGACGCGTGGAGACGATGGCGATTTTGCAGCCAGCATCGCGGATGAGCACGGCGATCTGTTCCCCGGTGAGCGTGGGATAGATGGGTACGTCGGCCGCGCCAATAGCGAGGACGGCGAAGTCCGTTACCGCCCATTCCCAGCGATTTTCGCTGATGAGGGCAATGCGCGAACCCTTGGCGGCACCCCAGGCGAGGAAGTTTTCCGCCAGTTTGCGGACGCGCTGGTAGATCTGGGTCGAAGAAATCGGCTGCCATTGGCCGAACTCGTCCTGCCATAGCACGGCGCGGGAGTTGGCTGCCTCGGCAACACGAAGAAAAAGGTCATTAATAGTAGTAAGCGGAGAGGATTTCATCATGTTTTTTGGCGCGCCGAACCGTGGATTTAAGAAAAGCGCAGCCAGGGGAGAGTGTAACAGCGCAGAGGAGACGTGTGCTCGGTGGAGAATGAAGTACCACAAGGCATTGGAGGTCACGGGACGGCACAAAAACACCCATTGCGTGAGATGGTGCGTGTGACCAAAAGTGACCTATCTTTGCAAGATTCAGGCTGCTATAAAAGACTCGTCTCCCCAGGAGTAAAGAGGTTGTGCGCGCAGGACTCCGTACGCGCAAAATTGAAATGCGAGATCGCAACTCTAATCTGCCGCCGAATCACCAAGATCCCAACTTGCTGCACCACTTGTTTTTTGTGCAACAGGTTGGCCTGATTTTAGTCGGACAGATTGCGCTGATCGTCCTGCTCAGTCAGGGATGGGCACACGCGCACGAATGGATTCCCGATGTACTGCTGCGCACACGGCCGTCTACGGCGACTGCGTGCCTGTTATGCGCCGTGGCGCTTTTCCTAGCGGAGCCGGAACGGTCGCTGCTGCTGCATCGGCTGGCCAAGGCCCTTGCCGTGGTGGCTGCGTGCGAAGCAGCTTTCGACTTCCTGTCACGGATGTTTATCCTCTCGATTGCCTTTCCGGCGTTTCTTTCGGATACAAACGGTGTGCGGATGCAGCAACCGGCGCTTTCTCCGGCTCCGCCGCTGGCGCTCTTTCTGATTGCAGCGATTATTTTGCTGGCATCCGCCGAAGGGATGTTTTTGATTCGGGTGGGGGACATTCTCACCACGATTCTTTGCTTTCTGGTTTTGATGTTGTGTTCCGCGGAACTTTTTGCCCAGGTCGGGATTCCGGGAGCGGCGAACCACGGGATGGTCTCGGGCGAGACGCTGCTGTGCCTGGTGCTGCTGACAGTTGCGGTGGTCCTGCGACGATCGGACCAGGGTTTGTTCCGCATCTTTCTAGGGTATGGACTGGGAAGCCGGCTGGCGCGTGCCTGGACGCCCATCATGCTTTTTTTGCCGCCGCTGCGCGAAGTGGCGCGAGCCCGGCTGGGCAGTACGCATCTGCTTGCAGCCCAGTATGCGCCGGCAATCTTGACGGCAGCGGGGACGGTGCTGGGTATCGGGCTTCTTTTTTGGCTTGGATCGCGCATCAATGGCATGCAGGGCGAGATCCAGAATCTGTCGCTGCGCGATGAACTGACGGGCTTGCACAACGTGCGAGGCTTCAACCTGCTTGCGGAACAGGCAATGCGCATGGCCCGACGCGCGCAACAACCCTTTGCGGTGATCTTCTTCGATCTCGACAATCTGAAAGTGATCAACGACAAGCTGGGTCACAGCGCAGGTTCGGCAGCGCTCGCGGAGATGGCGCGAATCCTGACCGACACTTTTCGCGAGACCGACGTGATTGGGCGCGTGGGCGGCGACGAGTTTTTGGTGGCGGGCCAGTTTGAAGAGAGTTCGATTGAAGGTGCGATCGATCGCCTGAATGTGCGGGCTTCCGAAGCGAAGCAACGTGCGGGATCGATTGAGACGCTGCATTTCAGTTCGGGCTATGCCACGATGCGCAGTGATTTTCGCGAGACGCTGAAAGACATGGTTACCCGCGCGGACAAAGCGATGTATGACGAAAAGCGTTTGAAAAAGCCGGGCGCGGCGTAAGCCGGCTCAATACTCACGTCGGGATTAAGCCTGCGGGCGCGGCGTCATCCGCACAAACTTTTCCGCTTCTTTCTCCCAATGGGACAAGAGCCACCGGGCGCGCGTGCTGGCGGTTTTTGCGGCGTGCAATTCGACGAGTTCGCGGATCGACTGGCGCGCGGCATGATCGAGGTCGGCCCAGGATTCGGGTTGCAGGAACGACTGGTGGAACTGGGTGCGCGCGAGAAAGCTGCCGTCCTCATCGTAGATCCAGGCGAGGCCGCCGGTCATGCCGGCACCGAAGTTAATTCCCGTGGATCCGAGGATCACGGCGAGACCGCCGGTCATGTATTCACACGCGTGGTCGCCGACGCCTTCGACAATGGCGAGCGCTCCGGAGTTGCGCACGGCAAAGCGTTCGCCCGCACGGCCCGCGGCGAAGAGCCAACCACTGGTGGCGCCATAGAGCGCGACATTACCGAGCAAGGTGTGTTTTTCGCTTTCGAGGGCGGCACGGCCGATGCTCTTGAGGATCAGTTCGCCCCCGCAGAGCCCTTTGCCAACGAAGTCGTTGGCGAGCCCTTCGAGTTGCAGGGTTATGCCGGAAGACACGAAGGCGCCGAACGATTGGCCCGCTGTGCCTTTGAGAGAAAACGAAAGATTGGATCCCGCAGCCGTTGGATTCTGTGTCTTGAACAGAGCGAGCTCACCGGACAAACGGGCGCCGAGAGTGCGATCGGCGTTGGTGACGCGTGAGTCGAGCCGATAAGGCTGGCCGGTCTTGAAGGCTTCGAGCGCCGGCTGAACCCAGGCGTTGTCTAACGGCGGATGCTCCTCTGGACGGTCGTTGCGACCACCCATCCAGCGCGCAGGGCCTCCGGTTTTGGGGGCGATCGCGGTGGCGGCGAGAAGCGGTTTGAGGTCGAGGCCGCCATCCCAGCGAACCTGCTCGAGCAGATCGGTGCGGCCGGTGGCGGCGGCAAGAGAGGGCAGGCCGAGCGTGGCGAGAAGCTGGCGGATCTCCGCGGCCAGTTCATCGAAGAAGCGGACCACATGTTCAGGCTTGCCGCGGAATTTGGCACGCAGTTCAGGACGCTGCGTGGCGATTCCCGTAGGGCACGTGTTGAGGTGACACTGGCGCGCCATGTCGCAACCGAGCGCCACGAGAACGGCAGTGCCAAAGGCGAATTCGTCAGCTCCGAGCAGCGCAGCCATGACGATGTCTCGTGCGGTGCGCAGGCCACCATCGGTGCGGAGACGAACACGGCCGCGTAGACCGTTATGGATGAGCACCTGTTGCGCTTCGGCGAGGCCCAGTTCCCAGGGATTACCGGCATACTTGATGCTGGAGAGCGGCGAAGCGCCGGTGCCGCCGGAGTGGCCAGCGATGACGATGTAGTCGGCATAGGCCTTGGCGACGCCCGCGGCGATGGTGCCCACTCCGCAACCTGAAACCAGCTTGACGCCCACGGCGGCGCGGGGATTGACGCGCTTGAGGTCGTAGATCAACTGGGCGAGATCTTCGATGGAATAAATGTCGTGATGGGGAGGCGGCGAGATGAGCTGCATGCCGGGCTGCGCGTGGCGCAGGCGCGCGATGAGCTCGGTGACTTTGTGGCCGGGAAGTTGTCCGCCTTCACCGGGCTTTGCGCCCTGGGCAACCTTGATTTCGAGTTCTTCGGCATGCGCGAGGTATTCGGCAGTGACGCCGAAGCGCGCGCTGGCCACCTGCTTGATCTTGTTGTTGAGCAGAGAAGGCGCACCGTCGAGGGGCGCGTAAACCGCCGGGTCTTCCCCGCCCTCTCCGGTGTTGGAGCGGGCGCCGAGCAGGTTCATGGCCTGGGTGATGGTCTGATGTGCTTCCGGCGAAAGCGACCCGAAGGACATGGCGCTGGCAATGAAATTGCCCGTAATGTCACTGGCGGGCGCGACGCTTTCGACGGCGAGCTCGGGACCGGCCGGACGAATCTCCAGCAGATCGCGGAGATTGGTGGGCTCAGCTTCAACGGCTTGCGATGCGAACGCGGAAAACGGCGTGAGCGCAAGGGCTGCGCCCTGCTTGGTGGATCCGACCACAGTTTGCAGAGAGCGAACTGTCTGCGGTTGCCAGGCATGGGATTCAGACACGTCGGCTTTGCGAAAGCGGATAAAGCCGTAGTCGGGCAGTTCCTGAACCTTGGCCGCCGAGATTACAGCGCCTTCGCCTTCGGATGGTTCGTCGGGTGTGTCGTCGCCGAGCCAGAGATGGCGAACGTAGGCTTCGATCTCCGCATAGCCGAAGCCGGCGATGGGCGCGGGAACACCGGTGAAACATTTGTCGACGACGTTTTGAGCGATACCGATGGCATCGAAGAGATGGGCTGCGTTGTAGCTGTCGAGAACGCTGATGCCCATCTTGGACATGACTTTGGCGAGCCCGAGTTCGAGCGCGTGAAGAAGATTCTCTTCACCTTTCGCGGGGTCGAGGCTGCGGGCAGTTTCCAGCGCGAGCCAGGGACAAACGGCTCCGGCGCCAAGTCCGAGCAAAACGGCGATGTGATGAATCTCGCGGCAGTCTCCAGCATCGACGGCAAGACCAACTTCAGCACGAACGCCGGCGCGTGTGAGCGCCATGTGGACCGCGCCGGTAGCCATGGCCATGGGGATGGGCAGGGCCTCGGGCGATGCGCCACGATCGGTAATGATGAGCAGTGAGGCACCGGTGGCGACAAGTTCGACGGCGCGCTGCGCGAGGATGTCGATGGCAACTTCGAGCGTGGTGTCGGGCGCGTAAAGGCAGGTGAGAACGGCGTGCGGCATGTTTTCAGCCTGGCCGTGATGTCCATGACGAAGGGCGTGTACCTGTCCCAGAGTGAGAATGGGCGAACGCAGGGAAAGGCCGGGCAGCGGCTCGCGGGTTTCAAGCAGGTGCGGCCATGGTCCGAGGCGTGTGTGCATCTTGAGCACAACCGACTCGCGCAACGGATCAATGGGCGGGTTGGTGACCTGAGCAAAACGCTGACGGAAAAATGCGTAAAGCGGGCGCGGGGCGCGGGCCAGCGGAGCGACGGCGGTGTCGTCTCCCATGGACCAGACGGCGTCTTTACCTTCGACGGCCATGGGCTGCAGGATCATGCGCACGTCTTCGCGGGTATAGCCGAAGCGGCGCTGCAGGCGATTGAGCTCGACGGGATCGGGCGAAGGCAGAGGATCGGACGAGTCTTCAAGCGGAGTATCGAGCTGGATGAGGTCCTGGTAGTGGCGCTTGGCGTCGTAAATGCGCAGGATTTCGTCGTTCTCAAAGAATTCATGGAAGTCGAGGTCGGCAACGATCATCTGGCCGGGGCCGAGACGGCCACTGTGGATGATGTGCTCCGGATCCATGTCAACGAGACCAGCTTCTGATCCGGCGACGACAAGGCCGGAGTCATCGAGCGCAAAACGGCAGGGGCGGAGGCCGTTGCGGTCAAGAATGGCGCCGACCTGATGACCGTCGGTGAAGGCAAGGGCGGCTGGACCATCCCATGGCTCGATGCAGTCGCCACAGTATTGGAGAAACGCCGAGCTGTCGCCGGGATTGGCAGGGGGCAACATCATGCGCACGGCCTCGCCCACGGTACGGCCGTTGTTGGCAAGCAGTTCAACGATTTCGTCGAGCGAAGTGGAGTCGGAACCTCCGGTGCTAAGGACGGGATGCAGGTCGAGCGACATGGTGGCCGCGCGGGCTTCCATGTTGGCGCGATTGCCCCAGATGGTGTTGATTTCGCCGTTGTGGGCGAGCGTGCGGAAGGGCTGGGCGCGGTCCCACGTCGGCAAGACATTGGTGGCGTAGCGCTGATGGAAGAGCGCAAGCGGTGTTTTGAATTCGGGATCGGCGAGGTCGGGGTAGAAATCAGAAAGCAGGCGGCCCGCGCAGAGCGCCTTGTAGACGATGGTGGCCGACGAGATGCTGGCGATGTAGCCACCGAGCCCCGCACGTTCGAACTGCTTGCGCGCGAGGAAGAGGCGGCGGTCGAAGGCGACTGGATCGTCGCTCGTACAGAGTAGCTGCCAGATATCGGGACGCATGGCATCGGCGCTTTCGCCAAGGACTTCAGGACGCACCGGAACGGGACGCCAATGCAGCGCCTCGATTTCCTGGGCGGCGAGGGCGGCTTCGAGCTCGATTTTCTGCGTGGCGGCGTCTGCAGGCAGGAACACGACGGCGACGCCGAGCGGCTTGCACTCGAGGAGCGTGATGCCGGTCTGGGCGAGGAGCCAGTCGCGGGGAACGGTGGTGGTGACACCGACGCCGTCGCTCGATTTGCCGTCGGCCGCGACCGCGCCACGGTGGGCCAAGCGCGCTAGAGCGGTGAGTGCCTTCTGCAGGATGGCATGGGAGGGCTCGGCAGAAAGCCGGGCGACGAAGCCGACTCCGCAGGAATCAATGTCGAAGCGCGGGTCGACGAGGCTTTCCCGCAGATGCGCGGGAAGCGCGGCCCGTTCGGCACGCGCATCCGCAGGAGCGGAAATAGGGGTCGGGGATGAGCGCTTGAGGATGCCCATGCGTTATTCTACGTCCTTTGTTGTTGAAAAAGTACCGCGAAACTTCAGCGAATTCTGCAGAGCAGCGATGTTCCGGGGGGAGTTTCGCTGCCTCATTCTGTTTTTTGTCGAGGCCGCAAACGGCGGTTCGCGGCGGGGAATCAAAAGTTACAAATTCGGCCATGGGGGAACGGACAACGGCCCTTGCATAGTTATACAAGCGGATGTATATTTATTCAAGCGCGGCCGCCTTACTGCGCGCCGCGCTTTCGCTTTGCCCGGAATGCAGATATGAAGTTTCAACGTCACAACGCGATCAAGGAACTGGTGGGGCACTCGCTGGTGGCCAACCAGGACGAGCTGCGGCGCAAGTTGCGCCGGCGCGGCTTCGAAGTGACGCAGGCGACGTTGTCGCGCGATATTCACGAGTTGAGGCTGTCGAAGGGGCCGGGCGGCTATTCCCTGCCCAACGGCAACGGGAACGGCGGATTTGCAACAGCGGAAGCAGATGAGGGGCCGCCCTCGGTTTCAGAGGTGCTGGAGAGTTTTGGATTGCGCGTACGGCAGGCCATGAACCAGGTGCTGTTGCGCACGGTGATGGGCGGAGCGCAGCCGGTGGCAGCGGCGCTGGATCACGAAGGATGGAGCGAAGTGCTGGGAACGATTGCAGGCGACGATACGGTGCTGGTGATCTGCCTCGATCCTAAGCGCGCAGCCGAAGTGGAGGCGCGGCTAAGAAGGATGCTTGAGTCATGAGCGGCTCCGTACAAACCGCGGTTGTGGGAGTGACTGGATACGCGGGCGCGGAGCTGGCGCGGTTGCTGTTGCATCATCCTCGCTTGAAGGGCAAGCCGCCGGTGTTTGCGGGCAGGCTGGAGGAGAAGGACGTGGCGCGCGGAGGGATTGCGCTCACCGAGATTCACCCGCAACTGGCCGGAAGCGCGGGCACGGGACAGTTGAAGCTGGAGCCCTTTACCTGGGAGCTGCTGGCGGCGCGTGGCGTTGAGGTTTTATTTCTGGCGACGCCGCACGAGCAATCGCGCGAGTGGGTTCCGGAGGCTCTGGAGCGCGGGTTGCGTGTCATCGACCTGAGCGGTGCGTGGCGTTTGACCGAGGCAGCGCATCGCGCGGTGTATGCGTTCAAGGATGACGGGGCGGAGGCGGCGGAGAAGACGCAGGCGCAAGCGGTCTACGGTATGCCTGAGCTGCATCGGGCGGAAATTAAGGGAGCGCGTCTGGTGGCAAACCCCGGATGCTATGCGACTTCAGTGATTCTGGCGCTGCGGCCACTGGTGGCGGCAGGGCTTGTTGATCTCGATGTGGGGATTGTTGCGGATGCGAAGAGCGGGGTGAGCGGAGCAGGCAAGGCGCCGACGGCAAAGACGCATTACATGTATGCGGCGGACAATCTTTCGGCGTACGGCGTTTTTACACATCGTCACACAGGCGAATTGCTGGAACAAATCCGGGTGACGGCGCAAGAGATTGTTTTTACGCCGCACCTGCTGCCGATTCCGAGGGGGATTCTGTCGACGATTTACGTCCGGTTCAAACAGGCGCAGACACACGAGAGTATTGCTGGGATTTACAGGAAGTTTTTTGCGGGCAGCCCGTTGGTGCGGTTGTATGACAACACGCTGCCGCAGATTCAGTATTCGGTGCGGACAAATTATGCGGACATCGGCTTTCAGCTGGGACCGGATGGCAAGCGCGCGGTGATCGTGAGTTGCCTGGACAATCTGCTGAAAGGTGCGTCGGGACAGGCTGTACAGAATTTGAATGTGATGCTCGGATGGGGCGAGGCGGAGGGGCTCGAATGAGGTACGTAGTCAAACTTGGCGGCGCCGGCCTGGAGAATCCAACTCTGCTGGACGGATGCGTACGCGCAATTGCCGAGCTGGTGCGCGACGGCAATCAGGTGGCAGTGGTGCATGGCGGCGGCGTGCAGCTGACCAAAATGCTGAAGGCACTGGGCAAGCAAAGCGAGTTTGTGGCCGGACTGCGCGTGACGGATGCTGAGACGCGGGATACTGCGCTGATGGTGCTGGCCGGCAAGGTGAACAAGAGCCTGGTGGCCGCGCTGGGCGCACTGGGTCAGCCGGCGGTTGGACTTTCCGGCGGAGACGGTCTGCTGTTTCGCGCGCGCAAGAAGCGGACAGCGCCGGACCTGGGCTATGTAGGCGAAATTGCTTCGAGCGATACCCGTTGGCTGGAGGCGATCTGGCATTTGAATGGCGTGCCGGTGATTTCGTCGATGGCACTGGGATTCGACGGCGAGTACTACAACGTGAATGCCGATGAGATGGCTGCGGCGTGCGCCGTGGCGTGTCATGCGGATGCGCTGGTGTTTCTGACGGATGTGCCGGGCGTAAAGGGGTCGAACGGCGAGGTGCTGCGCTGGCTCTCCATTGACCAGATTGCAGAGATGGCGAAAAGCGCCGTGATTACCGGCGGCATGTTGCCTAAGCTGAGCGCCTGCCGCGAAGCTCTATTGAATGGCGTGAAACGCGTGCGGATACTACCTGCGGAGGCTGCCGCTTCCCTGCCCGACCTGTGCAGCAGCCGCGTAGCCCATGGCACTGAAGTGATGGTGGCCTGAGGAGAGAATGCTTTGACGAGACTTGAACAGATTCGCGCAGCCGAGGAGAGGCTGCTGCTACAAACCTACGAACGAAACCCCATTCTGTTTGTCGGCGGCAAGGGCGTGCACCTTGTGGATGAACAAGGCCAACGCTATCTCGACCTGCTGAGCGGCATTGGTGTGAATGCGCTGGGCTACGGCCATCCGGCGATTGAAGAAGCGATTGCAAAACAAAGCCGCGCGCTGATTCACACATCGAATCTGTTCTTCCACGAAGGACAGGCGGAACTCGCTCTACGGCTGACAGAACGCACTGGGATGGATCGCGTGTTCTTTGCCAATACCGGCACGGAAGCGTGGGAAGGCGCGTTGAAACTGGCTCGCGCGCACGCCGGACTTTTGCGCAGCGAAGGCAAAAAGATTGGCACGAAGTTTCTGGCGCTGGAGCAGAGCTTTCACGGACGGACGTTCGGATCGGTGTCCACGACCTACAAGGCGAAGTATCGCGAGCCATTTGGGCCCGTGGTGCCGGGCGTGGAATTCGTGCGGTTCAACGATGTTGCAGACCTGCGCGCCAAGTTTTCGGACGAGGTCTGCGCAATCCTGGTGGAGTCGATCCAGGGCGAAGGCGGAATTCGTCCGCTGACGCAGGAGTTCTTTGCCGAGGCGCGCAAGCTGGCGAGTTCGACGGGCGCGCTGCTGATTGTGGATGAGATTCAGGCGGGCATGGGGCGCACGGGTAAATGGTGCGGCTACCAGCACTACGGCATTCAACCGGATGTTACGACGTTGGCGAAGCCGCTGGCGGGAGGCATTCCGCTGGGCGCGATTTTGTGCACGGAAGAGGCAGCGCGAGCAATTCATGCCGGCATGCATGGAACAACGTTTGGCGGCGGACCGCTGGCATGCGCCGTGGCCAACGCAGTGATCGAGGCAATCGAGAAGGAAGGCCTGCTGCAGCATGTGACAGAAGTTGGCGACTACTTCCAGGCGCAGCTTCGCGGATTGGCGAAGAAGCATTCGGCAATCGTGGATGTCCGCGGCAAGGGTCTGATGGTTGCGGCGGAACTGGATTCTGCCGAACTGGGCAAGCTGGCGGTTGCGGAGATGCTGAAACGGCACATCGTGATCAACTGCACGAGCGACACAACGCTGCGCTTCCTGCCGCCCTACATCCTGCAGCGTGAGCACGTAGACACTGCCATTGCTGCGCTCGACGAAATTTTTACTCAAAATGCGGCGCAAGCTGCCGCGACCACTGCAGGAGGACACAGCCGTGGCTAGCAAAACAACCGTGGAACGCCAGGAATCGACGATTCCTGTGCAGAAAGACCCTGACGTTCTTGCCGCAGCAGCGCGGATGGCGGGCGAGGACATGTGCTCGATTGCCGATCTCTCCAGCGGCGAAGTGCGAGCGATTCTGAAGCTCGGCCACGAAGTGAAGCGCAATCCTCGCGAGTTTCGCCATGCGCTGGATGCCAAGCAGCTGGTGATGATGTTTGAAAAGGCAAGCCTGCGCACGCGGCTGAGCTTTGAAGCGGGCATCAACACGATGGGCGGCAATGCCATTTTTGTGGACCAGACCAATTCTGTGCTGGGCGAGCGCGAGTCGATTGCCGATGTGGCGCGCAATGTGGAGCGCTGGGTCGACATCATTGTGCTGCGCACCTATGCGCACGACACCATTACAGAGATGGCCGCGAATGCACGCGTGCCAGTGGTGAATGCCCTGTCGGATTTTGAGCATCCCTGCCAGGCTCTGGCCGATTTCATGACATTGCAGGAGCATTTTGGAACCGTGACTGGCCTCAACTTTACCTACGTGGGGGACGGGAATAACGTGTGCCACTCGCTGATGCTGACAGGGGCGCAACTGGGCGCGAATATGACGGTGGCAACGCCACGCGGCTACTCGCCGGACATTGAGATTGTGACGATTGCGCGCGAGATGGCGGAGAAGAACGGCGGCGAAGTACGACTGCTGCAGGATCCGCAGGCTGCCGTGGAGAACGCCGATGCCGTGTACACCGATGTTTGCGTGAGTATGGGTTTTGAGCATGAATCGACCAAGCGGGCGCCGATTTTCAGGCCGTTCCAGGTGAACGATGCGCTGATGCAGAAAGCTTCAGAGCATGCAGTCTTCATGCATTGTCTTCCGGCGCGACGCAACGACGAAGTGACGGACGCGGTGATCGACAGCGCGCAGTCGATTGTGTTTGACCAGGCAGAGAACCGGCTGCATGCGCAGAAGGCGTTGCTGCTCCTGCTGCTGGGCGGGCTGGCGAAAGTGCCGGGATTTGAAGTGCAGGGACTCAGAAGCTAGGGACATAGGGACCGGGGACATAAGGACTAGAGTCTGTTCCTCCAAATTTCGCCAAAATTTTGGCAAACAGCAGTTTGATTCTTTTGAGGTTTTGGAAGCATGTCGGTCATTCTTGAAGATTTGCCTGTCGGCCAGAAGGTCGGTATTGCTTTTTCCGGTGGGCTGGACACGTCCGCTGCACTGCATTGGATGAAGCAGAAGGGCGCGATCCCCTATGCCTATACGGCCAACCTCGGCCAGCCGGATGAGAGCGACTACGACGAGATTCCGCGCAAGGCGCTGGAATATGGCGCGGAGAAGGCGCGTTTGATCGACTGCCGCGGACCACTGGTGCGGGAAGGGATTGCCGCGCTGCAGGCCGGTGCGTTCCACATTACGACGGCGGGCGTAACGTATTTCAACACCACGCCGATTGGCCGCGCTGTTACCGGCACCCTGCTTGTAGCCGCGATGAAGGAAGACGATGTCAACATCTGGGGCGATGGGTCGACCTTCAAGGGCAATGACATTGAGCGGTTCTACCGCTATGGATTGCTGGTCAATCCAAGCCTGCAGGTTTACAAGCCATGGCTGGACGCGGCGTTTATCGACGAGTTGGGCGGGCGCGCGGAGATGTCGGAGTTTATGCAGAAGGCTGGTTTCGCCTACAAGATGTCGGCGGAGAAAGCCTACTCCACGGACTCGAATATTCTTGGCGCAACGCACGAAGCCAAAGACCTGGAGCTGCTGTCTTCGTCGATCCGGATTGTCGAACCCATCATGGGCACGGCTTTCTGGCGCAATGAGGTGGAAGTGAACCGCGAAGAAGTTTCGGTGGGCTTTGAAGAAGGCTTTCCGGTCGCGTTGAACGGGATGAGCTTCGATGACCCGGTTGCGCTGTTTCTCGAGGCCAATCGCATTGGCGGGCGTCATGGGCTGGGCATGTCGGACCAGATCGAGAACCGGATTATTGAAGCGAAAAGCCGCGGCATTTACGAAGCTCCGGGGCTGGCGCTGCTGTTCATCGCATACGAGCGCCTGATCACCGGCATCCACAACGAGGACACGATTGAGCAGTACCGGGACAATGGACGGAAGCTCGGACGGCTGCTCTACCAGGGACGGTGGTTTGATTCGCAGGCCATCATGCTGCGTGAGTCCGCGCAGCGCTGGGTGGCGAAACCGCTCACCGGCGAAGTGACGCTAGAACTGCGGCGCGGGAACGACTACTCGATTCTGAATACCGAGTCGCCTAACCTGACCTTCCATCCCGAACGGTTGAGCATGGAGAAGACGGAGTCGACGTTCTCGCCTCGTGACCGCATCGGACAACTGACGATGCGGAATCTCGACATCACGGACACACGGGAAAAGCTTGTGACGTATGCGAAGGCCGGACTGCTGACGCTGAGTAAAGGCAGCGAAATGCCGCAGCTGGATGGCGGCAAGGAGAAGCAGTAGCGATGGCGAACGAGCAACAATCCGGAAAGATGTGGTCGGGACGCTTTCGCGAACCGCTGGACGCGGAGTTCGAAGAGTGGCAGCGGTCGATTGGTTTTGACTGGCGGCTTCTCGAACAGGAGATAGCCGCGAGCAAGGCGCATGCGTCGGCGCTTGCAGCCGCGGGTATCCTGACCGCGAGTGAAACAGCGGAGCTGCGCAAGGCGCTGGATGCGATTGCTGCCGAGCATGCTTCCGATGCGGGCAAGGCGCAGGTGGGTAGGCATCCGACTGCCGAAGATATTCATCACTTTGTGGAGTTGTCGCTGGTGGAGCGGGTGGGATCGCTGGGCTTGAAGTTGCATACGGGGCGCAGCCGCAACGAGCAGATCGCAACGGACGTGCGGCTGTACGTCAGGGAATGCATTGAGAAGACGACGTGCGGATTGGCGGAATGGGCTGGGGCGCTGATCGAGCAGGCGCAGAAGGCCGGTGAGGCGGTGATGCCGAGCTATACACACATGCAACGCGCAGAACCTGTGCTGGCAGCGCACTGGCTGCTGGCTTATGTCGAGATGGCATTACGCGACGCGACACGGCTGAACGATTGCATGGAGCGGCTGAATTTTTGCCCGCTGGGATCGGGTGCCGTGGCGGGGGCGACGCTCAAATTGGATCGGACGATTGCTGCACGCGAGTTAGGCTTTACCGCGCCGACAGCAAACTCGATGGATGCGACAAGCGATCGTGACTTTGTGCTTGAGTATCTACAGGCGCTCACGATGGTTGGGCTGCACCTGAGCCGGTTTGCCGAAGAGATCACTTTGTTCGCGACGGCGGAGTTTGGATTCGTGATTTTGCCTGAGGCTTTTTCGACGGGATCGAGCGCGATGCCGCAGAAGAAGAATCCCGATCTGACGGAGTTGCTGCGCGGAAAAGTGGGTCGTATTCATGCGGCGGCGGAAGCGGTGACGCTGCAATTGAAGGGCCTGCCTCTCGCCTACAATAAAGACATGCAGGAGACCCAGGAGCCGGCATTTCAGGTTGAGTTTGTGCCGCAGATGCTGGCGCTGGTGGCGAGGTTCACGGCTGCGCTCAACTTTAATTTTGCGCGGATGCGGGATGCTGCACAGTCGGGCTATCTGAATGCCATGGCGGCGGCGACTTATCTTGTGCACAAGGGAGTTCCCTTCCGCACGGCGCACGAAAAGATTGGCAGCGCGGTGCGCTATGCCCTCGAAAAGAGTGTGGAACTCGGCGAGCTATCGCTCAAAGAATTGCGGAGTTTTGGCGCCGAGTTTGACGAAGACTTTTTTGATGCGGTCACTGTGGAAGCCACGCTGGATTGCCACGATGTGGTCGGTGGAACGGCACGCGCGCAGGTCCGCGCGGCGCTGGTGGAAGCGAAGGCACGGATAAGAGATCTTACGCAGGAGACGGCCCATGCAAGTGCGTAAGGCGCTATTGCAGGATGCTTCGAACGTCTACGACCTGGTGAATTCGCTCTCGGGCGATGGCACACTGCTGAAGCGGGCGTTTGCTGAGATCTGCGAAAACGTGCGTGACTTTACGGTAGCCGAGTCCGACGGTGGGGTCTTTCTGGGTTGCGGCGCTTTGCATCTTTATGGACCGCATTTATCGGAAGTGCGTTCGATCGTGGTGAAGCCGGAAGCGAAAGGTCAAGGCGCGGGCGGACGAATTTTGGGCGCGCTGATTGAAGAAGCGGAACAGCATGGCATCCAGTCGGTGTGCCTGTTTACGCGCATTCCCGACTTTTTCTTCAAGTTCGGCTTTCGCATTGTCGAGGATAAGGCGGAGTTGCCCGACAAGATTTTCAAGGACTGCCAGATGTGCCCACGGCTGCACCGCTGCGATGAAGTGGCAATGGTGCGCGGGCGGATTCCGCGGATTTCGATTCTGGGACCGCGGCACGAAGCGCAGGAGCTGGTGCGGTTTTCCGGCTGATGGAGTATCAGGCCTTCGCGGCATGCGGGACACTGTTGCGATCGAGAACGATGGTCAGCGCGGTCAACAGAGCGACTCCCCAGGCAGCCAGAACGGTGCGAATCTGCAGCGTCGCGAGCACTGTATCCAGAACTGTGCCACAGTAGCCGAGCGCGGAGCAGGTTCGCCAATTGAGCATGGAAAAGGTAGTAAGGTAGCCGGCAGCGATGACGGCTTGGAGCGCCAGCTCCAGGTGCGGCCGTTTGACGAGCGCGAAGACAAAGATGCTGAGAGTGGGAAGCAGGAAGAAAAGCGTGGAGACGATTGGATTGACACGCAGATCGAGGCCGTAAAGGGAGAACAGGCCCAGGAATGACACATACATGCAGAGGATTCCGGTGATGGTCCTGGCGGCGAGCCAGATGTTTTCTTTCAGCTTCATTCTTGTCTCCTGCGCCGGCCTAGAGCTTACCGGTCTTGCTGCGCTGATAGATCGCTGCGCCGACAACGGCCTGGCCGTAACTGAGACCGCCGTCGCCGGGACTGACGTTTTGCTGCTGGATCACTTTGAATCCCTCCTCTTCCAGGCCAGTGCGCAGCAGGTGCGCGAGGCGGCGATTGTGCAGGCAGCCGCCGCTCAACGCTACTTGCTTGATTCCCGTGACCGAGCGGGCAGCAACGGCCGCTTGCGCGAACGCTTCGGCTACGGTTGAGTGAAAACGCGCGGCGATGCGGGGTTTTGGAACACCCCGGCGAAGGTCCTCGACAATCGCCCGCCAAAGCGTGTGCAGCCTGATCTGCAAGGGCGAGCCTTCAAAAAGCATGGGCACAATGTCGGTGCGACAGATACGGTCCGGCTCATCGACGCAGATGCCTTCGAGTTCGATGGCAGCCTGGGCATCGTAGTCGACGGTGCGCCGCTGAAGCACCACCGCGGCGACGGCATCAAAAAGGCGGCCGCAACTTGAGGTCTGCGGGGAGTTGAGACCGCGATCCATCATACGGGTGAGAACGCGGACCTCTTCGGCGCCGGCACCGACCAGCTCTTGAGCGATTTCTTCATCGACTCCGGCGGCAACCAGATGACTGAAAGCCATGCGCCAGGGTTCGCGAATGGCGGCTTCGCCTCCGGGCATCGGCACGTATTCAAGTTGAGCGTAGCGCTCAAAGTGGTCGAGGTGAGTAATGAGCACTTCCCCGCCCCAGATGCGCCCGTCTGTTCCGTAGCCGGTGCCGTCGAGACTCAGCCCGATGACTGGTTCGGAAACGCCATGCTCGGCCATGCAGGCGGCGATGTGCGCGTGATGATGCTGCGCGGCGATGAGCGGGAGATTGCGCTCAGCGGCCCATTTGCGCGCCCAGGAGGTCGAGAGATAGCCAGGATGAAGATCGTGGACAACCAGCTCCGGTTCAATCTCGAAGGTATGCGTGAGATGGGCGAGCGCTTCGTTGAAGAATTCGAGGCCGGTCAGGTTTTCGAGATCGCCAAGATGCTGGCTTTGATAAGCGAAGCGGCCGCGCGCCAGCGTGAAGACATTTTTGAGATGGCCGCCGACGGCAAGGAGCGGCGGAACTTCGAACGGCAACTCTATGCCGAGCGGGACATAGCCGCGCGCACGGCGCAGAAACTGCGGAGCTCCTTCAACGATCGCCGTGACAGAGTCGTCGCAACGCTGCAGGATTTCGCGATCGTGCATAAGGAAAAAGTCAGCGATGGCAGCGAGGCGGGTCCTGGCCTCGGCATCGTCGATAGCGATGGGCTCTTCGCTGAGGTTGGCGGAGGTCATGACCAGCGCGTCGACACGCGGATCGGCGAAGAGAAGATGTTGCAGCGGCGCATACGGGACAAAGACTCCCAGCCAGGGAATGCCGGGCGCGACGCCGGGAGCGATTCCATTGGCCGGGCGCGCCCTTGCGAGCACGATGGGATGCGCGGGCGTTTGCAGGAGCGCTTCTTCTTCCGGACTGAGAACGCAGAAGGTGCGGGCAGCGCCGAGGTCGCGCACCATGATGGCGAGCGGCTTGCCGCAGCGATGCTTGCGGTGACGCAGTTCGGTGACCGCGCTTTCGCTGGTCGCGTCGACGGCGAGGTGAAAGCCGCCGATGCCTTTGATGGCGGCGATGTGGCCAGCGAGAAGGCGCTCGATTGTGTCGGAGACGGGGTCGGACGAGTCGATGCGTGCGCCGTCGGGCGTTTCGAGCCAGACGCGGGGTCCGCATTGCGAGCAGGCATTGGGCTGTGCATGAAAGCGCCGATTGAGCGGATCATCGTACTCCGCCTGGCAGGGTGCGCACATTGTGAAGGCGGACATGGATGTTTGTGGACGATCGTAAGGGATGCTGCGCGTGATGGTGAAACGCGGGCCGCAGTTGGTGCAATTGAGAAACGGATAGCGGTAGCGGCGGTCGGCAGGATCGAGCAGCTCGCGGAGGCAGTCGGCGCAGGTGGCGGCATCGGCGGGTATGCCGGTGCTGACCTGGCCTTTGATTTGGCTGGCGACGATGTGGAAGCCGGATTCGCCGGTGGGTGGAAGATCGCGCAGAGTTACGGCGTCGATGCGGGCCAGGGGAGGGATTTCGGCGCGGAGGCGCATGAGGAATGCGTTGACGCGAGCAGAAGGGCCTTCAATCTCGATGGTGACGCCGTCGGTGTCGTTGCCGATGGAGCCCGCGAGGCCTTCTTCGAAGGCAAGCCGATAGACGAAGGGCCGGAAGCCGACTCCCTGCACTACGCCGCGCACGAAGACCGCTCGGCGGACGGGACTCGTCGCAGAGATTGAGGCGTGCGGCACGGGATCTCCGGGAAGACCTTTGTCGGTCACGAATTGCCTCATAGCGCAGTCAAAGGATAGCCTATGCGCTTGTCTGCACACGAGATGGGTGCGGAAGTGGACGGCTGTGTGACGGCAATCGGCGCGGGACGGGACGAAAGCATCGAAGATGAAAGAGGCAGCACGAGGTGAAGACGGTTTGGGATTGAAGGGTTGGACCTTTCGGGCAGCGGTAGGCGGGGTGTTCTGGGCGATGTTGTGTGGTTTGTCGCCGTCACGGGATGTGTCGGCGCAGATGGACGCTGCCGCAGTAGTGCGCGGGATCGATAACGCCGTGAAATACAGAATCGACCACGTTGCCGGGTATACGGTGACGGAGCATTACCGGGTGTTCCGCGGAGACGATCAGAGCGAGCCGGTGGCCGAGATGACGGTGAAGACAACCTATAAGAAGGATGTGGGCAAGAATTACGACATTGTTTCCGAAAGCGGCTCAGTGGTGATCCGGCACATGGGACTTTATCCCATTCTCGACCGCGAAAAGGAAATCAACCTGCCCGGCAATGCTCCGCACGCGTGGATCACCTCTGCCAACTACGACATGACGCTAAAGCCCGGAGTGCAGACGATGGACGGCCGCATCTGCCTGCAAGTGGCGATTCATCCGAAGGAAAAGGCGCCGAACCTGATTGACGGCACGATCTGGGTGGATGCGCACGATTTCACCATCGTGCGGCTGGAAGGCGTGGCTTCAAAGGCGCCGTCGTTCTTTGCCGGTCCCACGCACATGATGCGCAGCTACGCCGACATGGAAGGGGTTTCGATGGCGACGCACGCAAGGGCTGAGTCGAACACCTTTGTCTACGGCAAAACCGTGGTGACGATTGATTACACCGGCTACGAGATTCAAAAGGCCGGGTGATTTCGGGAATACTTGCTTCGGCCGGGACGCAATGCGCGGTTCCGGACCAAACGCGGCGTGCTTCGAGTGATGCAAAGCACCCACGTTGCACCCGAAGTGACTTATACTGGCCTGCGTGACGCCCCTTTTTGGTGATTGGAAGCTTGATGCTGCGCTTGGTTCCTGCCTGGTGCTGGGGTTGCGTCACGGCTTCGATTACGACCATCTGGCCGCCATCTCGGATATCACAGCGGTGCAGCGCGACTGGTGGAGCGGTCTACGCCTGGGCATGACCTATGCACTGGGCCATGCATTCACGGTGGCGGCGCTCGGTGTCGCGGTGTTGCAGATGCACCTGGGTCTGCCCGAGGGTCTGGATCACTGGACGGAGCGGCTGATTGGTCTGACGCTGATTGTGCTGGGCATTGGCGTGGTTGCCGGCATTCTGCGCAGAGACGCTCACGGGCATACGCACAGCCGCGTGGAAAGCCGCCTGGCGATCGCCATCAATGGCTTGCTGTGGCTGGCGTGGCGGGTTCGGCGGATGTGGAACCCGGCAGCGCCGCGGCCGGATCGCTTCCAGTGGATGTACACCGGCAAGTCAGTCTTTTTGATCGGGATGCTGCATGGGGTTGGCGCAGAGACGCCGAGCCAGCTGGCGCTCTTCTTCCTGACTGCGAATCTGGGCGGTACGTCGCGCGGCATGCTGGGGCTTGGAGCGTTTGCCGTAGGTCTGGTGGCGATGAATGCGTTGATGACGGCGTCGATGGGCGGGGCGTTCCACGCGACGGGGCAGCACCCCCGTTTCTACCACGTGATCGCGTGGACGGGTGCGATCTACAGCTGCGGCATTGGACTGATCTTCCTGCTGGGAATCTCGGACAAGCTGCCGGTGCTCGGATAGTCGAGTCAGCGGAGCTCACCGAGTTGGCGCGCTGTGGGAAACCCGCAGGCGCCCCATCTGCCTGAAATTTTGCAAAAACGGATCAGAAACAATGGGGTACCCACGGGCAAAAGCTAGCGTTTATGGGAGTGGTCGGTTTCAGTGAGTGCGACTTCTCCTGTTTCGAGATAAGACTTGAGGTTGGAAAGGACCTTCGGCCATCCATCTGTGACTGCCTGGATGAATTTGGAATCGGCGCGCTCGATGGAATGGGAAATCGTGAGCCGCACGGATGAGCCGTAAGATTCAAGTTCCATTGTGCACAGGGAGTAACCTTCGGCTTTCAATTCGGGCCGGAACTCGTTGCGCCACTTGATGCGGATCCGTTTCGGCTTTTCGACCTCAAGGATTTCACCGGAATCGGCTAGCGTTCCATCGGGGAGAAACATCTTCCATCCAGCTCCCGGATTCCATGCCGATTCCACATGAACGCCGAACCAGTATTTCTTCATCTGGCTGGGGTCAGTCAGGGCGGACCACAGCTTTTCAGGGGTGGTGCGAATAAATGTGACGTAGACGTAGTTGCTTTCGGCTTTCGCAGTCATGGATTCTCTCCTTCCAGATTTTTTTTGAGGTGGAAGAGCGCCTGCAAATGAGGCTCTTCAAATTTGCGAATCCAGCGCTCCGCGATTTCGTGAATGGGTACCGGATTGATGAAGTGAAGGCGTTCCCTGCCTTCGCGCTTCCAGGAAATAAGATTGGCGTTTTTGAGGATCGCCAGGTGCTTGGCGACTGCCTGGCGGGTCATGACAAGGCCCGTGCAAAGGTCACCGAGGGTCTGCCCGTTCTTCTGGCGCAAGCGGTCGAGCAGGAGACGGCGACTCGAGTCGGCCAGGGCCTTGTAGACCGCATCGTCGTCGGGTTTGGAACGTGCAACCATTTAGTTCCCTTATCTAATTTAGGGAACTTTTTGGTTGCATGTCAAGGGGTGCGTTGCGTGGGGCCGGCGCAACTTTCAGCCATTTCGGGGGAAGAGCGGGGACTATCGGCGTGAACGGGCGTTCCAGGAACCACCTGGATTCGAATCGGGTATCTGATCGAGTCGAACAGGATTGTGCGAACAGACTACTCCATGCCCTATTCGCGTTCCCTATCTATCGCTTGAAAAATCGCGCCCACTTCGCGGAAATGAAACGAGTTGGGTTCGCTGACAGGTCCCAGCTTCTGCTCGGCGCGATGAAGAAATTCGAGATCCTTCTTGTCGACGGTTCGAATGCCCTTTTGATCGAGGTGCGTGCGAATTTCAGTCTCGCTCCAAGTGCCGGTGTCGGCTAAGTCCTTGAGATATTCGAGCGCCTTTTTTGCACCGACTTCTCCATCGTGGCGAGCCAAACCAGCAAGGCCGGTGCTGGCCTTGCGCGCCCAGCCTACGACAAAGTGTCCGGGATGGGTTGCACTGGCCGACGGATCCCAGACTTCGTACCCGGGTGTACCGGTGTCATTGGGGTCGGGCCGGGTGGCATAGCCTTCAGGGCCCATGGGCAGTCCGATTTGGGGATCATGCTTGTCGCCGATGGCGAAGAGGACGGTATCGACTTCGATTGTGGAGCTGGCGCTGGTCGAGCGTGCCGAGGTGCCGCCGTCTGCATTCAGAACCAGATCGTTGTCCGTCACGATCATCCGGGTGACGCGGCCTGTGTCGTCGGCTTCAAATGCCTTGGGTGAAGAAAGAAAGCGGAAGGTAAGCCGGGGTGGTTCAGAAACGAAGTCAGGAGAAGCGAGACGAGGAAAGTGCTGCGCGAAGATTTTTTCGGGCGAGACGTCCTGGTTGCATTGAGCGCAGCGTTCTTTGACGCGGTTCAGCTCCTCAGCGAGCGCGTCACGATCGATGTGGGGCGCGACGTACTCAATCTCTTTTTTATCGAATTTGACTTCGAGCGGGCCGCGTCGTGCAACGATCACGACGCTCTCGGTATTTTTGGCGGGTTTATCGAGGAGCAGCCAACGCGCAATGTCGATGGCCACATTGCCCACGCCGACGACGGCAATGCGGTGGTGCGCTGAGAAGTCGCGGCCAGCGTAGGATTCCAGTTCGTTGTAGTTGTAGACGTAGTCCTTGGCGGCGTAGACCCCGCGGAGCTCTTCTCCGGGCAGGCCAAGTTTTTTGGCGCCTTGGGCGCCGGAGGCAAAGATGATGGCGGCGGGATGCATGGCCTCCAATTCGGCGAGAGGCAGGTCATAGGCTGCGCCGATCTGAACGTGGCCGAAGTAGTGAACGTTGGGCAACTCAAGCGTCTGGTCAAACTGCTTGCGCAATCCTGACTTCATCTTGGTCTTGAGGGGGTAGATGCCGTATTGGGCGAGTCCGCCGGGCCGGATGTCGCGGTTGAAGATGAATGTTTCGTATCCGGCGAGAGCGACCTGCCGCGCGGCAAACATGCCGGCCGGCCCAGCTCCCACAACAAACACACCTTTCATGCTGACCCCTTTCGATCTCTCCGACCTTCGGCCGCAATAACTCCAGGACGCCCAAGGACAGAGCGAGCGACATGGGCCGCGCCTCCCCCGGCCTGCAAGTGCATTATCGCAGGGATGGAAGTGCCGGGAAAAGCGGCAATTGCTGCAGTCGACTGCGCCGGGCAACTGGGCCTTCTCCCAAATTAAGACACATTGCCAAACGGAGTGACCGCTGTCACTATGGTTGCCAAGACCGCCGTTCTACAACAAGGCTAGGACACCGGGTCGAAGCGCCTCCATAGTTTCCTCGCACCAGATGTCCGGATAACGGAGGGATCGTGCCTGCACTTGCCCCACCACCGCTTCCCAGCGACGATAAACGTTGGAAAATCGTGAACGGCACCATGCGCAAGAATGGGTTTGCCCGCCACGCGCTTATTGAAACCCTGCACACGGTGCAAACTTCGTTCGGTTTTCTGGACGATGATGCCATTCGTTTCGTAGCCAAATCGCTGCGCGTTCCCTTGAGCCAGGCATATGGTGTGGTGACGTTCTATCACCACTTCAGTTTGAAGCCGCCGGGCAAGCACACCATGACGATCTGCACGGGAACGGCCTGCTACATCAAGGGCACGGACAAGCTGCTGGCGTCGGCCGAGAAGCGTCTTTGCGTGGCGCAGGGCCATACAACGAAGGACGGAAAAGTGAGCCTGATGACGGCTCGCTGCGTGGGCGCATGCGGCCGCGCACCCGTGGTCTTGACCGATGGCGAGTTGCAGGGGCAGATGTCGGGCGAGCAGATGCTTGAGCAACTGGAAAGGTGGGTCGTGGAATGAATCTCGAAGAGCTCGAGCAAATTAAAGAGAGTGTGCACGCCGAAAACGCAAAATTTGATCACGAGATCAATGTGTGCATGGGCACGGGTTGCCTGAGCCAGCACTCGGACAAGCTGCGAGACGCGCTGACAGACGCTGCGAAGACATCGGGCAAGAACGCCTTTGTCCGCCGGACGGGCTGCATGGGACTGTGCGCGGCGGGTCCGCTGGTATTGGTCGATCCTGAAGAGACGCTTTATCAACATGTGAAGGCAGAACATGCCGAGAAGCTGGTTGGCGCGCTGGGAGGCGAGCCGGTGGCTGAGCTGCAATGCAATCTGCGCGAGCACTTTGACCAGCAGGTGCATATTGTGCTGGAGAACTCGGGTCACATCGATCCAGAGAAAATTGACGACTACATTGCCCATGACGGGTACCAGGCCCTGGTGAAGGCGCTGACGGAAATGACGCCGAATGAGGTTGTGCAGCAGATCGTGGAGAGCGGTTTGCGCGGGCGCGGGGGCGGCGGTTATCCCACCGGGCTGAAGTGGAGCACGGTTGCCAAGGCTGTCGGCGATCTGAAGTACGTAATCTGCAACGGAGACGAAGGCGATCCTGGTGCATTTATGGATCGCAGCGTGCTCGAGAGCGATCCGCAGCGTGTGATTGAGGGCATGGCGATTGCAGCTTACGCTGTGGGCGCAAGCAAGGGCTTCATCTATGTGAGGGCGGAGTATCCGCTGGCTGTAAGCCGTTTGACAACCTGCCTGCGCGATGCGCGCCGTCGAGGCTTGTTGGGCAACAACATCTGTAACACGCAATTCAATTTTGATGTTGAGATTCGCCTGGGCGCGGGAGCATTTGTGTGCGGCGAAGAGACGGCACTGATTGCATCGATTGAAGGCAAGCGCGGCACGCCGAAACCACGGCCGCCGTATCCGGCCGTGAGCGGTCTGTGGAACCGGCCTACGCTGATCAACAATGTTGAGACGTTTGCCAACATCGCGCCGATCGTTCGCAAGGGCGGCAAGTGGTTTGCGAGTATCGGTTCGGAGAGAAGCAAAGGGACCAAGGTATTTGCGCTGACCGGCAAGATCACCAACACGGGTCTCGTGGAAGTGCCGATGGGCATCAGCTTACGGCAGATTATCGAAGGGATCGGGGGCGGTGTTCCGGATGGACACACCTTCAAGGCGGTCCAGACCGGGGGGCCTTCCGGCGGATGCATTCCGGCAGATTTGCTCGACATTGGGGTGAGTTATGACGCGCTGGTGAAGATCGGCTCCATCATGGGCTCGGGCGGCATGATCGTAATGGACGATACGTCGTGCATGGTGAATGTGGCCCGGTTTTTCATCGAGTTCTGCATGACCGAGTCGTGTGGGAAGTGTATTCCCTGCCGCGCAGGCACGGCGCAGATGTTTACGCTGCTGTCGCGCATCTGCGACGGCACAGGAACGATGGATGACCTGGCGCTGCTAGAGGACTTGTGCGTGACGGTAAAGGAAGCAAGCCTTTGCGGGCTTGGCCAGACTGCACCCAATCCCGTGCTGAGCACGCTGAAATATTTCAGGCAGGAGTACATGGACCACATTGTGCACAAACGGTGTCCCGCCGGCGTATGTACCATTCAGGCCCCAGCGGAGGTGCTGGCATGAGCGAATCTGTCGACGTCAAAACACTCATCATCGATGAGAAAGAAGTAAGCGCGCGCCGGGGCCAGACCATTCTGGAAGTGGCACGGGAGAACGGCATCGACATTCCCACTCTCTGCCATCTTGACGGGTTGAGCGATGTGGGAGCCTGCCGTCTGTGCATGGTGGAGATCAAGGGCAGCAACAAGCTGTTGCCCGCGTGTGTCGCCACCGTATACGAAAGCATGGAAGTGAGCACGAATACGGAGCGGTTGCAGAAGCATCGCAAGATGATTCTGGAGCTGCTGTTTGCCGAGCGCAACCACATCTGCTCGGTTTGCGTTGCCAACGGGCATTGCGAACTGCAGACACTGGCACAGGAGCAGGGCGTGACGCATGTGCGGTTCCCGTATCGCAACCCGGAACTGCCGGTGGATGCATCGCATGAGCGATTCACGGCGGACCACAACCGTTGCATTCTTTGCACGCGCTGCGTGCGGGTATGCGCAGAGGTCGAAGGCGCGCATGTGTGGGATGTGATGGGCCGTGGCATCAACTCGATGGTGATCACCGATCTCCACGACGACTGGGGCAGCTCAAGTTGCACTCGTTGCGGCAAGTGCGTGCAGGTGTGTCCGACGGGAGCGTTGTTCGACAAGAGCAAGATTGGGTCGGATCACCCCAAGTATCCAGACTTTCTGCCCTACCTGAACATGATGCGGGAGGCGAAATGAGCAAGTTGAAACTGGCAACGGTGTGGCTCGACGGATGTTCCGGCTGCCACATGTCGTTTCTCGACATGGACGAGCGGCTTTTGGCACTGGCAGAGCTAGTCGATGTGGTCTATAGCCCCATCGTGGACACCAAGGAATTCCCTGACAGCGTGGACATTGCGCTGGTGGAGGGTGCGGTGGGATCGGTGGATGACGAGAAGAAGATCCGCAAGATCCGCGCGCACTCCAAATTGCTGGTGGCCATGGGGGATTGTGCCATCACGGGCAATGTGACGTCGATGCGGAATCCCTTCGGTCCGGAGGCCATTCTGGACCGCGCATATTTTGAGAATGTGACCGCGCAGCCGCAGATTCCATGCGTCGTGGTTCCGAAACTGCTGAAAACGGTGCGGCCCATTCAAGAATTTGTGAAAGTTGATGTTTATCTGCCGGGATGCCCGCCCTCGGCTGATACCTTCCACGCGGCGCTGACGGCGCTGGTAAAAGGCGAACCGCTGGATATTCCAGCCCTCACGCGATTTGGAGCCTGACAGATGAGCCAGACCATCACCATCGATCCCGTCACTCGCCTGGAAGGACATGGCAAGATCACTATCCAGTTGAATGACCAAGGCAACGTTGAGACCGCCAACTTCCATGTAACCCAGGTGCGCGGCTTCGAAAAGTTTTCTGAAGGCCGGCCCTTTTACGAGATGCCGAGCCTAATGGCGCGCATCTGCGGCATCTGCCCGGTTTCGCACCTGATTGCTTCGGCACGCGCCTGCGAAGCGATCATGTCGGTCAAGATTCCTTACACTGCCGCGCATTTGCGGCGCATGCTCAACCTGGCGCAGATGGTGCAGTCGCACTCGTTGAGTTTCTTCTATCTCTCCTCGCCCGATCTGTTGCTGGGCATGGAATCTGACCCTGCGACACGGCATCTGTTTGGCGTAGTGGCGGCAAAGCCGGAGTTGGGTCGCGCGGGCGTACGGTTGCGCCGCTTTGGGCAACACATCATCGAGCTACTGGGTAAAAAGCGCATTCACCCCGGCTGGGTTGTCCCCGGCGGCGTGACGGAGCCGCTCACATCGGCCAAGCGGGATGAAATTCTGAGCATGATTCCCGAGGCCTATGCGGACATCCGGCTGGCGCTCGACTGGTACAAGCAGATTGCCGACAAGTTCCGGGCGGAGATTGAAGTCTTCGGAAACTTCGCTTCGAATTACATGAGCCTGGTGAACGAGGACGATTCGATTGAATTCACCGTGGGCGCGCTGCGCCTGATTGATGCGCGCGGCGATGTGATTGAAGACGGGATTCGAGCCAAGCGATTCACCGAGGTGATTGGCGAAGCGGTCGAGCCATACAGCTACACAAAATTTGCCTATTACAAGCCGCTCGGGTATCCCGAGGGCAGTTATCGCGTAGGTCCATTGGCCCGTTTGAATATTGCCAAGAAAATGGGTACGCCGTTGGCCGAAAAGGAACTGGTCGAGTTCAAACAACTTGCTGACGGGCCGGTGCAGAGCTCGTTCTACTACCACCACGCACGGCTGATCGAAATTCTGCATGGCATTGAGAAGATCGAGCGGATCTTGAATGATCCACGCATCCTGGATACCCATGTGCGCGCCACGGCCGGCGTGAATCAGCTGGAAGGCTTCGGCCAGGCCGAAGCTCCGCGTGGGACCTTGCACCACCACTACAAGGTGGACGAAAACGGGCTGATCACCTGGGCGAACCTCGTAATTGCTACGGGGCAGAACAACGCCGCGATGAACGAGGGCGTGCTGCAGGTGGCCAAGCACTACGTGAAAGACGGAAAGATGTCGGAAGGCATTTTGAATCGCGTGGAAGCTGTGGTCAGGACATTTGATCCGTGCCTGAGCTGCTCGACGCATGCGCTGGGACAGATGCCGCTGGTCATTTCTCTAGTTGCCGCGGACGGAAGTGTCGTGGACCGTGCAATGCGAGGCTGAATTGACGGCATTCGGGAAGCCTGAGGTTCGTTTCTGAGACTCGGGCTTCTCTTTCGGTCGCGTCGCCTATACTCCCAATCATGACGTCAAAATCCCCTCGAATTCTCATCCTCGCCTGCGGCAATACACTGCGCGAAGATGACGGCGTGGGGCCATGGCTGGCCGAGTGGTCCGACGAACGCTTCGCTGCGAGGGCGAAGGTGCATGTGATCAGCCGACATCAATGGACACCGGAACTGACCGATGAGATCGCCGCGGCGTGGGCCGTTTTGTTTGTGGATTGCGCAATGGATGCCGAACCAGGTCAGATTCGATGCGGGCCGGTCCAATCCGATGATCAGGAGCCGGCACTCGCCACGCATCATCTGGATGCAGGGCAACTGTTGCGCCTGACGACGGAACTTTACGATGCGCGACCGACATCGTGCCTTTTGCTCACGGTCGGAGCGGGTTCGCTCGAATTGCGCGAGGGATTCAGTGCGGCGGTAGAACAGGCACTCCCCGAAGCGTGCCGGCTCATCGAAACTACGATTGCCGAATGGCTTGCGACGACAGAAATTGCCTAAAGAACGCAATTCCCCGCTGTCGACCTCGCAAAAGAAGGCGGCGGCACTGGAGGGTGCCACCGCCGATGGAGAGTAAGCGGACCTGCGTTTTAGAATGCAGCGACGGTTTGCCGCAGGCTGTAAGAGCTCAGGGTCTTGATGTAGTTACCGCGATCGAAGGGTGAAGTGTCGGGGACGGATCTACGGCTGAGGCAGCCGCGGGTGTCCCAAAGTGACTCGTATTCCCGCCGTTCGAGCCAGTACTGCATATCGGCCAGGACTCGGCCGATGTGGTCGATGCCATGAATGTGGAGCGCCGAAGTCATCATCGTCATAGCGGCGCCGGCCATGATGCTCTTGAGGACGTCTTCGGCCGAATGCACGCCACCGGTGATAGCCAGATCGAAGTTGCTGTGACCATAGAGAATGGCAGCCCAGTGCAGGCGCGGCAGCAGCTCAGATGGTGTGGAGAAGTGCAGCGAAGGCTTGACTTCAAGCGACTCGATGTCGAAGTCGGGCTGATAGAAGCGGTTGAAGAGGACGATGCCTCTTGCACCCACGTCTTCGAGCCGTGCGACCAGATGGGGCAGGCTGGTGAAGCTCTGCGAGAGCTTCACCGAGACGGGAATCTTGACTGCCTTGCAGACAGCGTCGACCAGTTCGAGGAGTTGCAGCTCGATTTCGTTCGAGGTCTGGCTCCGGTCTGTGGCCAGCGCATAGGTGTTGAGCTCGATGGCATCGGCGCCTGCGCTTTCCATTTCCCTGGCGAAGCGGACCCATCCGCCCACGCCATTGCCATTGAGGCTGGCGAGGATCGGAATGCGCACGGCGGATTTGACCCTCCGCAAGTACTCGAGGTAGACCTCGTGGGTCATGCGGTAATCGCCTTGCTCGGGTAGGAAGTCGAGCGACTCGGCAAAGGAATTGGTACCGCGCGAGAGGTCGTCGTCGAGCGCGCGCGACTCGAGGGCAAGCTGCTCTTCAAACAGGGAGGTGAGCACGATGGCAGCGGCACCGGCATCTTCCATCCGGCGGACGTTGTCGAGCGATTCAGAAAGCGGGGTGGACGAGACCACGATCGGCCCGCTGAGTTTGAGTCCCAGATATTGCGTAGAGAAGTCGATCATTCTTTCCCTCCAGCCGGTGTTTCGGCCAGTTTTTCTTCAGGCTTTTCGATGGGCGCGATATTGGGGGTCTCGCCGCGCCCCGGCATGGTTGCACGGGCCGAGTAAACACGCCACTGGCGCTCGACGTCGTCCTGTGCGTCTTTGAGGAGGTCTTTGGCCAGATCGGGGTTGCTGCGCGCGAGCATGGTGTATCGTGCTTCGCGATAGGCATACTCCTTCAGCCGGATGGTGGGCGCCTTTGAATCGAGCTGGAAGGGGTTCTTGCCCTCTGCACGAAGATTCGGGTTGTAGCGCATGAGCGGCCAATAGCCGGACTGTACAGCCAGCTTCTGCTGTTCGAGTCCGTGCACCAGGTCGTAACCGTGAGCAATGCAACTGGAGTAGGCGATGATGATCGACGGCCCTTCGTGCGCTTCGGCTTCCTGGAAGGCCTTGATCACATGCGTGTCGTTGCCGCCGAGGGCGACCTGTGCCACGTAGACCGAGCCATAGCTTACCGCTTCCATAGCGAGATCTTTGCGGCTGTTTGGCTTGCCCGCTGCGGCAAACTTGGCCACTGCGCCGCGGGGCGTGGCCTTGGATGCCTGGCCGCCGGTGTTCGAGTAAACCTCGGTGTCGAGGACAAGCACGTTGACGTTCTTACCCGAGCCGAGCACGTGATCGAGGCCGCCGAAGCCGATATCGAAGGCCCAGCCGTCTCCGCCGAGGATCCAGACACTTTTGCGGACCAGGGAATCGGCAATCGCATTGAGATTGCGAGAGTCGGAAGAATCGATTCCGGCCAGCTTGACGCGCAACTTGTTGACGCGCTCACGCTGAGCATCGATCTCCGCTTCTGTCTTTTGCGGAACGCTGACCAACTCCGCGGCGAATTCAGGACCGATCTCGTCGGCCAACCGCGCGACCAGGGTCTCGGCGAAGGCTTTCTGCTGATCGAGCGCGGTGCGCATGCCAAAGCCGAATTCGGCGTTGTCTTCAAACAGCGAGTTGGCCCAGGTTGGACCACGGCCCGCGGCGTTCTTGCTGTAAGGAGTCGTGGGCAGGTTGCCGCCGTAGATCGATGAGCAGCCCGTCGCATTGGCGATGTAGAGCCGGTCGCCGAAGAGCTGGGTGAGCAGCTTGACATAGGGTGTTTCGCCGCAACCGGCGCATGCGCCAGAGAACTCAAAGAGCGGCTGGAGCAGTTGCAGGTCCTTCACCTGGCCATGCGAAAGCTTCTTGCGATCGACTTCAGGCAGGGAGAGGAAGAACTCCCAATTCTCGCGCTCGGCCTCGCGCAGCGGGGCTTGCGGCGCCATGTTGATGGCCTTGTGGCTTGTGTCGCTCTTGCTCTTCACCGGGCAGACTTCCACGCAGACGGCACAGCCGGTGCAATCCTCGGGCGCCACCTGGAGGGTGTAGCGATCCTGCTCCATTCCCTTCCACTTGGGCTTGGCCCACTGGAAGGTGAAGGGAGCCTTGTCGGCAAGCTCCTGACCGTAGACTTTGGAACGAATGACGGCATGCGGGCAAACCATAACGCACTTGCCGCACTGAATGCAGAGGTCCTTGTCCCAGACTGGCACGAACTGAGCAATGTTGCGTTTCTCCCATTGCGCCGTGCCGGTGGGGAATGCGCCGCCGGCGGGGATAGCGCTGACCGGAAGTTGATCGCCCTGGCCGGCGGCTATTTTGCCGAGCACCTGGGATACGAAAGCGGGTGCGTTGCTAGAGATCGCCGGAATCAGGTCGAAATCGGCCGAGGCGGCGGTGGGGATCTCAACTTTCTCGAGATGAGCCAGCGCGGCGTCTACCGCGGCGTAGTTCTTTTGCACCACCGCTTCGCCGCGTTTGCCGTAGGTCTTGTAGATGGCTTTCTTGATCTGAGCGATCGCCTCTTCGCGGGGCAGAACTCCGCTGATGGCGAAGAAGCAGGTTTGCATGATGGTGTTAATACGCGTGCCCATGCCGGCTTTGCGGGCGACTGCGTAGCCGTCGATGACGTAGAACTCAATCTTCTTCGCAATCATCTCCTGCTGCATGGTCCTGGGCAGCTTGCCCCAGACCTCACCGGCAGGATGGGGCGAGTTGAGCAGGAATACGGAACCGGGCATCGCGGTTTCCAGCACGTTCATCTTCTCGATGAAGCTGAAGTTGTGACAGGCGATGAAGCTTGCGCGGGTGATCAGGTAAGTGGAGTGGATCGGTTTCGGACCGAAGCGGAGATGCGACGTCGTCATGGAGCCGGATTTTTTCGAGTCGTACACGAAATAGCCCTGCGCGAAGTTGTCGGTCTCAGTGCCGATGATCTTGATGGAATTTTTGTTGGCGCCGACGGTGCCGTCGGATCCGAGGCCGTAGAACAGGGCACGGACGGTCTTTGGGTCTTCGGTTGAGAAGGCGGGATCGTAGACCAGGCTGGAATGGGAGACGTCGTCGTCGATGCCGATGGTGAAGTGATTTTTTGGCGCGGACTTGGTCAGTTCATCGTAGATTCCCTTGACCATGGCGGGGGTGAATTCCTTGGACGAAAGACCGTAGCGTCCGCCGATGACTTTCGGCATAGCGGCAAAAGGCAGCTTCGCGGCGTTCTCTGCCAGCACGGTCACGATGTCCTGATACATCGGCTCGCCGGCCGATCCGGGCTCTTTGCAGCGATCGAGCACGGCGATGGACTTGATGGTCGACGGCAAAGCAGCGAGGAAGGCACGAGAGTCGAAGGGCCGGTAGAGGCGAACTTTGAGCAGGCCGACTTTTTCGCCCTGACGGTTGAGTGCCTCGACAGCTTCTTCCGCGGCTTCGGCGCCGGAACCCATCATGATGATCACGCGCTCCGCGTCGTCGGCGCCTACGTAGTCAAACAGATGGTATGCGCGTCCGGTCAAGGCGGCAAAACGGTTCATCACCGACTGCACGATCCCTGGGACCGCCGCGTGGTAGGGCGTGCAGGCTTCGCGCGCCTGGAAGAAGACGTCGGGGTTCTGTGCCGACCCGCGCAGGACGGGGCGATCGGGACTGAGTGCGTTCTGACGGAATTGAATGATGTACTTGTCGTCGAGGAGTGCGCGAATGGTTTCGTCGGCGATGGGGAGAATCTTGCCTACTTCGTGCGAGGTGCGGAAGCCATCGAAGAGATGAATGAAGGGAATGCGCGATTCAAGAGTGGCGATTTGGGCGACGAGCGCAAGATCGGCGACTTCCTGAACGGAATTGGATGCCAGCATGGCCCAGCCGGTTGATCGGCAGGCCATTACGTCGGAGTGATCCCCGAAGATGGAAAGCGCGTGCGTCGCCAGGGTGCGGGCTGTTACGTGCATCGTGGCCGGGGTGAGTTCGCCGGCAATTTTGAACATGTTGGGGATCATGAGGAGCAATCCCTGCGATGCTGTAAAGGTAGTGCTGAATGCGCCGGCCTGTAACGCGCCGTGCAAGGCACCCGCCGCACCGCCTTCGCTCTGCAGTTCTTCCACAATGGGCAACGCGCCCCAGATATTCTTTCGGCCTTCAGAGCGCCACTGATCGGCCCACTCGGCCATGGGCGACGAGGGTGTAATCGGGTAGATCGCAACGACTTCAGAGAGCCGATATGCGACCGATGCCGCAGCCTCGTTCCCATCCAGAATCACCATTTTCTGTTCGCTCATTCGCTTTGCCTCGCACCGCGGCTAAGGGAGAAAAACCGCTAGGGCAAGTCTCTTCGCGGGGCGCATTTGGGGCTGTGATGCGAGACACACGGAGGCGGAGCGAATTCATTATGTGGGACGTGTGATCAGGGAAATGCAGCGCAATCGAAGTGCGCCCAAGAGGCCTGGCGGGAAAACGGCTGCAATGCAAGGCTCGCGGCGGAATTCCGTTTTGCGTGCGGCGGTCCGTGGTGCGAAATGCCAGACCGGCTCGGGTGGCGAACGCGGGAACTGCGCTGTGCAGCGCGAAGCATCCTGGGTCAGACAAGTGTCTCTGCCGCGCGGCAATCTCCGCTGCACTCGGGAATCGAGGTGCGCTAAGAGCTCAACCCTTCGACAAGCGCTTCCCATTCGGCGTCAAGCGAATTCCGGTGGAAACTTTTGCCGGCTCGAACGTACCAATAATTCGCATTCGATACCGAACCTTCTTTACGGTGAAGGTAGGCATGGACGGCCATGCCCTCTTTGGTTTCCAGTTCGTCGACCAGGCCGTGCGCCTGAGCCCAGTCGCCTTTGCCATCCCACCAGAGAGCGGCCAGCGGCGCCGGCAACCCAGTGGGCGGAAACTGCTGCTTCAAGGTCTCGCGGAATGCCTTTACGTCCATCGCTCGCTCCCAAAAAAACCACCGCGTTCCATCGTGGCACAACGGTCTGACAAAGTCCCGAAAAGGGTGATTCAAGTCACATCCATGAAACACATCCATCGCTAACAATAAGTCGACGCGCCGATGAAGAAAACGTTGATTTCGAACGGCGCTGAGTGGCAATCGGATTATCCATTGGCGGGGGTCGATTCATGGGTTTTCGGGGTTTGACAGCTTTATCGACAGCCATTTGCAACTCAGACCGAATTAGTCCTATACTGAACTCAGACTATTCCGGTCGTAGTTTAAGGGTGCTTGCTTTTCGGCGGCCCTCGGGAGTCCGGCGGTTGAGCGTGCTAAGCGAGTTAAATATTGGCGAGAGCGGAGTGCTGGTAGCGCTCGATCTTCCCGAATCGGTGCAGAATCACCTGATGCATATGGGCTTTGTGCCCGACGCGCACGTGACTGCCCTGCGCCGCGCCCCAGCCGGTGATCCCACGGTGTATGGCATTGACGGCATGGAGATTGCGTTGCGCATCGAGACGGCCAAAGCGATTCGCGTGCGCAATGCGGACGCAGTTCAGAAGCCCTCCCCCAAGACTCCTGGCCTGGCCGAGGCCGCTCGATGAATGCCTGCTGCGAAACGCCGGTCTTTGAGCCGCCTGTAGCTTCGCCGAATAGCGGAACGCTGCGGACGATTGTTTTGATTGGGCCTCCGAACTCGGGCAAATCGACGTTGTTCAATCGGCTGACAGGCTTGCGGCAGAAGGTGGCCAACTATCCCGGTGTCACGGTCGAGCAGCGCATGGGCATGATGGCCGGCGTGGGGCGCGACGATCTCACGCTGATTGATCTGCCTGGTATCTACTCGCTCTCCCCGTATTCCGAAGACGCGCGGGTTTCGATCGATGTGCTCAAGGGAAAGATGCCTGGCACGCCGAAGCCCGACGCCGTGCTGCTAGTGCTCGATTCCCTGCACCTGACGCGACAACTCATGCTGGCAGCGCCAGTGCTGGCACTGGGATTGCCGACGCTCATCCTGCTCAACATGAGCGATCTGATGGAGTCGCGGGGCGGCGTCCTTGATCCCCTGAAGCTGGCGCGGGAGCTGAACGCGCCCGTCGCGCAGATTAGCGCGGTGCGTGGCACAGGACTCGATTCCGTTTCACTTTTCCTGAATCAGTGTGCGGTTCCATTTGCCGCGGAGAAGGCCGAACAGCGTTTGACGCTGCCCGTGCTGGGCAATGCTGCCAGTACGCACTCATGGGCTGCACAGGTGAGTCGCCGCACTGGATATCGCGCGCCGCTCTCGGCGGAGAACAGCCGCAAGCTCGATAACGTCTTGCTGCACCGCATCTGGGGACCGCTGCTGTTCCTGGTCGTGGTCGTCGGTGTCTTTGAAGTGGTCTTCTCGATTGGCCAGCCGCTTTCAGACGGCTTTGGCGATCTGCTGGCGCATGCCGGCAATCTGGTGCGGCCACTGTTGCCTGCTGGATGGATCCAGTCGCTGCTTTTGGATGGCGCGTGGAAGGGTATTTCGTCGGTCCTGGTATTCCTCCCCCAGATTCTGCTGCTCTTTCTCTTTATTGGTGTGCTTGAAGACTCGGGCTACCTGGCCCGCGCTGCGCTGATTGCCGACCGCGTGATGCGCACGACCGGCCTCAACGGCAAAGCATTTATTCCGCTGCTTTCAGCGTATGCCTGTGCGGTACCGGCCATCATGGCTTCGCGCACCATCGAGAATAAGCGCGACCGGATGGCGACGATTCTGGTGACGCCTTTCATGACCTGCTCGGCACGGTTGCCGGTTTACATGCTTTTGATCGCGGCATTCATTCCGAACATTGCTTATCTGCACGGCTTTCTCGGACTGCGCACGCTGGTGATGCTGGGCCTGTATGTTGCGGGCTTCGTCGCGGCGATGACCACGGCGTGGCTGCTGAAGAGCTCCATCCTCAAGTCCAGTGAGACGCCATTCATTCTCGAACTACCGCAATATCGGATGCCGACTCTCCGTTCGCTGGCGATGCGCCTGGTGGATCGCGCCAGGGTGTTTTTGCGCCAAGCAGGCACGGTGATTCTGTGCGTAACGCTGGCGCTTTGGGTGCTGGCACATATTCCGCCGATCCATATGGGTGGCGGTAGCTGGGCTGCGCCGGAACTGGCTGACAGCGTGATCGGACGCCTGCGTCATTGCATGGAGCCG
>Ga0210385_10000188_pt1 | contig 59651 bp, 40 predicted proteins | sample IncBWH26OmetaG_FD_160107 | JGI IMG/M metagenome (GOLD analysis project Ga0210385, IMG submission 160107) | Forest soil microbial communities from Barre Woods Harvard Forest LTER site, Petersham, Massachusetts, United States - Inc-BW-H-26-O ... | reverse complement strand
CCAAAGAGGAAAATCCTCTCGGTGCGCAAACGCATGGTGCGATAAGACGGATTCGGCGGAGCATCGCACATGTTAATGACTAAATCCACCTTGCCTGTCTCAAGCTCGAGCACGTAGCTGTCGCCGACGTGAGGAAGAAAGGCAAGCTCAACCGACGGAAATCGGCGACGAAAGACGCGCAGTACCTGAGGCAACCGATAAGTGAGAATGCTTTCCGGCGCGCTGATGCGCAGAGGACCGCTCGGTTCAGATCCATTGCGCAGTGCGCGCTGTCCCTGTTCCATGGCCGCGAGCGCTTGCTCAGCGAACGGCTGAAACCGCCTGCCGGCATCCGTTAATGTCACGCGGCGGCCAAGGCGATCGAAAAGCGGCACACCGAGTTCTTCTTCCAGCGCCTTGATCTGTGCAGTCACATTCGATTGCACCGTGTTGACCTTTTCTGCGGTGCGCGTGAAGTTCAACTCTTCAGCGAGGGTGCGAAATATGTGGAGCTGTCGGACTTCCATGAGATGGTTATTGACCTCGCGATTACAGGCAAGAAACGGATAGCGGGATTGAATTCGAGCCGTCGATCATCGACCGCATGACAGCAGCATGGGCACTCGAAATGTTCGACGGAACGCCGATTTCACATTGGCTCTCTCGGATTTTCATCCCGCGACATACAATCGCCCTGCCAGATGGAATCCATCATATCAATCTATTGGACAGATGCAAGCTCCGATCGCAGACTCACAGCATGAGAGTCGAGTATTCCCGCCGGCCTCTCGGGCCGCCAAAGTTTGTGATCTTCGCGTTGCTTGCAGTCGCACCGTTGCTGCTGGTCGCCCAATCCCCGACAAGGCCAGAACCGGGCATAGCCCCGCGCACGACGCTGATTGTCTTTTCACGCTACCCCTTGCACGACGATCAGTGGGATTCGCTTTTTGCAGCTTTGCGCCGGGGCGTTGCGGATATGTCTGGCAGGGAATCGCCGCTACCTGAACGATTCAACCTGATTCGCGGCACCGATGTCGTTCCGGGAATGGAGGTTGACGACCCGATCGCCGTCTACCTCGAAGGTGACTGCACGCTGCGGCCGCGAGAACCGATCATAACAATGGGCGCACTCGGATGGGTTCTACGCGAACGCGGAGTGATTGCACCCTACATCCATGTCGAGTGCAATCAGGTCGCCCAGGTACTTGGGCCACTTGCTCTGGGGATGGACCGGAATCGCCGAAACACGGTGATGGGAGAGGCTGTCACGCGTGTCATTTTGCATGAATGGATGCACATTGCCACGCAGAGCGCAACACACAACAAAGAAGGAATTGCTAAGTCCGCATTCAGTCTGAAGGATCTGCTCGCCGACGACGAAGCGATTCGTCGCGATCCGCGGTTCCCCAAAACTGCCTCCCCGCGTATGTGAGAGCGTTCGTCGGCGAACAGGAGTTGACTCCACTTTGCCCGCCGAAGCGTCCTTAGGTTCCTGAGCGGCGGTCGTCGCGCGTTCCGCGACGATCCACTCCGTTGACGCGGCGATCCCGCGAACCAGACCGTCGATCGACGATAACGGTCATGTCGGGGAGAACGATCAGGTTGGACCCCGGATTTTCAAGTGCCCGAATTGCTTCCGCTGTGTCCGTCGGATTGGCTTGAACCGGAGCTGGAGTTGGCGGTGCTTCGGAAATCTCAGTCCCGTTGGTCAACATTTTGTTGAGAACCGGAATGTTCATCCGCTGCGTTTCGACAAAATCGACGCCCTGAGCGGTCAGGGTAAAGTCCGAGTTATCGGCGCGTGTAATGTAACCCTTCTTGCTCAGGTACCAGGTAGTGAAGTCGAGATAGTCTCGTGGAAAGCCCATCCGCTTTTCAATTTCAGCAAGACCCACCTCGGGAGCGTAAGGGTTGGTTCGACGCTTCCAGTAGAGAACTGCAAGAACAGCAAGGCGACGGTTGAGCTCACCGGCGAGGCTGTCCATGAAATCCACTGACACAGAAAGAGGAGGCTTTTCTGGAACTGTCATCTCGCGGTCAAGATCGTACTTTGCCCGGCTTTCCGGTTCCGACAGGACGTCATACGCTGCCTTCAGCAGCCGGAACTTCTCGTCATCGCCCGAGTCAGGGTTGTCCGGATGAAAGCGGGCAGCGAGAAAGCGATAAACGCGATGGATTGTATCGGCATCGGCGTTGGGGCTGATTTGGAGAAATTCATAGTAGTCCAGGGTCTTCGTTTCGACCATATCTATCCTCTTTCGGAACCGGGGCTTGGGGGAATCTATGACTGCTATTTCCGCTGAGTTTAGTTGGGAATTGATATCGGCGGCAATCACACCTTTGGGGGCATTCGAGCTGCTTTTACTCCTTTGGAGATGACCGAAGTGGTAGAGGGCAAGCAGTTGAATCCTCGCGTGTTGACCGTTCGGCCATTCGCAACGCAACGACTAGAACTTGGTTGTTGTTCGCGACCGACGCAAGTCGATTTCTTGCACGGGATTCGCAGTGACGCTCACGCTCACCTACCCCTCAATCTCAGCGTGCTCCCAGGCCCTGCGGTACCAACCAGCGAGCCGCTATACTCGGGCTTTACAGCGCAGATGCCCGCCAAAAGGTGCGCTCATCGGAGATCTCTCCTTGCTTGTCAATCGCCGCCGATTTTTGAAGTCGCTTTCCCGAACCGCGCTCGTACTTGCGCTTGAAGATATCCTCGGCATCGCCAGATTTCACGGGCAAGAATCCGGAACTCCCGCACAAAAGCCCAAAGGCAGCGCGCGCCAATCCTTTGAGGCCACGGCACGCCCCGCGCCTAAGGGGGCTCCATCGCCCGTCGCCGGCACACCGCTCGGTGTCCAGTTCATCGACGTCGCCAAAGATGCCGGACTCAACATTGAAACGATCTTCGGCGGCGAGCATCGCAACAAGTATCTGCTCGAGACGACTGGCTGCGGTGCGGCATTCTTCGACTATGACCAGGATGACTGGGTCGATATATTTCTCATCAACGGCTGGCGTCTGGAGGGATTTCCGAAAGGAAAAGAACCGGTGTGCCACCTCTTTAAGAACAATCGAGACGGCACCTTTACCGACGTCACGCTCAAGTCGGGGTTGGCTCGAAGCGGATGGGGCCAGGCCTGTTGCGTCGGTGACTACAACAACGATGGTTGGAACGATCTCTTTGTCAGTTATTACGGGCAGAATGCGCTGTTCCGCAACAACGGAAACGGTAATTTCACCGAAGTCACGAAAGAAGCCGGCCTTCTGCAAGACCGCCAGCGATGGAATTCGGGCTGCTCGTTTCTCGACTACGACAAGGATGGTCGTCTCGATTTGTTTGTCGGCAATTACATCGACCTCGATTTGAAGACCACACCGCTTCCCGAAGATGCGAACTGTACTTACAAAGGCATTGTGGTTGCATGTGGGCCTCCGGGACTCGATGGCGGAAAGAACCTGCTCTACCACAACAATGGAGATGGCACCTTTACCGATGTCAGCCAGAAAGCAGGGATGTGGGGCACTCTCGGTACATACGCACTGAGCTGCGGCGTAGCTGACCTGGACAACACCGGCTGGCCCAACATTTACGTGGCCAACGATTCGACTTCTGCTACCTACTATGTGAATCAGAAGGATGGCACATTCAAAGATCAGGCAATCGAAGCAGGCGTAGCCTACTCTCCAGATGGTAAGCCGCAGGCCGGCATGGGCGTTTCCATCGGCGATTACAACCGCGATGGCATGCTCGATCTTGTGAAGACAAACTTCGCCGGCGACACAGATTCCTTATATTTGAACCTTGGCGACGGTTCGTTCGACGATCGTACGTATCAAGCAGGCCTCGGCATAAACACCCGGCTTCTTGGCTGGGGAGTCAGCTTTATCGACATCGACAATGACGGCTGGCTCGACATCCTTGTCGCAAACGGTCATGTTTACCCCGAAGTCGACGGAACCCAGGTGGATGCATCCTATGCCGAGCGCAAATATCTCTATCGCAACCTGCGCAACGGCCAATTTGAAGATGTGAGCCTGATCGGCGGCGCCGGAATTACTGCGGACGTGAAGGCGCGCGGCTTTGCAATCGGTGACTACGATAACGATGGCGATTTGGATGCAGTGGTGAATTGCGTCAATGCAGTTCCACAGCTCTTGCGGTGCGACACTACGCTGAATCGGAATTGGGTGAAGATCCGTCTCGTCGGAACGAAGAGCAATCGAACCGGCATTGGCGCGCGCATCAAAGTGGTGGCGGAGACAGGCAGCCCCGTTCTCACGGCCAAGCCAGGCACACCCTTGGCTCAGATTGAAGATGTACGCAGTTGCAACGGCTATTTTTCAGCAAACGATCTTCGCATTCACTTCGGCCTCGGCGAAGCCAGGAAAGTCGACCTGGTCGAGATTCGTTGGCCCTCCGGCGGCGTCGACACCTTGAAGGACCTGGATGTGAACCGGCTCTATGTGGTGGAAGAGGGCGGAAAACTGCTAAAGAACGAGGCGTTGATCGCAGCGAAGACTAGACACTGAGTGGCTTGTTGATGCCTTGGCGCCTGGAGAATTTCTTGGAATCTCACAACCGTAGCTGACGTTCATGGTCGAGAAGCCAGCGTTTTCTCTCGATCCCACCGCCGTAGCCGGTGAGCGAGCCGTTTGCGCCAATCACGCGATGACATGGAACGATCACGGCGATTGGGTTGGCTCCGTTTGCGAGGCCAACCGCACGTACGGCAGTTGGATGCCCGATCTGCTGCGCAAGTCGTCCGTAGGATGTAGTGGTCCCGCAAGAAATGCCGCGCAATGCCTGCCAGACCTTTCGCTGGAAGACTGTCCCACCTGTTTGGACCTCGATCGAATCAATTGCGCCGAGATCGCCGGCGAAGTAGCGCCCAAGAGTATCTGAAATCCCGTGCGGATTACGAGCAGGCGTCAGCTCGAACTCGATCTTCCCATAGTCGCGTCGCAGTTGACGGCGCACAGGCTCGTCATTCTCGGTAAAGAGCGCGATGCGCAGCTTCCCTTCGTTGTCCGCAACAATGCGAAGAACACCAATGGGTGTGTCGACTAAGTCCGTGAGTAGGTGAAGAACTTCGCCCATGGAGCGGACCGAGCTTGAACGAAGCTCCGGCTGATTCAGACATACCGCGACACATGTCGAGCTGTCCAGTCACTTGAAAGTGAAGAGAATGAATTGAGAGGAGTTGGGAAAAAGCGCCAAGCTACATTGCCGCAACAAAGTCTGGCAATGCGATCGCAGCGTTGTCCTGCAGAAGCTGAGTCATCCGCGCAGCCATGCCTGTATACATTGAAGCGGCGTGGAAGGCATTGATGCGGACGACTTCGCTTGTCTGGTTCAATCCGTATTGGATCATGGTTGTGACTGCGCAGATCCGAATTTGCGAAGCATCCGAGCGAAGCGTCTCAATCAATGACTGATCGATGCTTGCGCAGTTGCGCGCAGCGTAATCGGCCATCTCCAGCATCACCCCGGCATTCTGATACATGGCCCAGAGTCCGCGCACCCCGGGAAGACGATCCCAGATTTCATCGGGCGTTGCGTTGAGACCTTCCTTCCAGAGGAAATGATCGCTCAACTCACGCGCGCTCCAGTCAGGACGCAAACGTCCAATCAATGACTCCCACGATTGCCGATTTCTACGCCGAAGACCTGCCCGCAAATAGCCAAAGTAGAGGGCTACTGAAGCGAGGAGCGCGATTTGTAGCATCGTGAAGATCATGTTCGTTTACCGTCGGAACTCCGTGTGCGGTGACAGTTGGTGCTCTGTCACGATTTGAAGATAAGTCGAACCTGCGATATCGGCAATGATACTTCTTGGTGATATAGCGAGGCTTAGGGGCCAAAAAGTTATCACCCCACTGGGTGACGTTCGATCGCATTTCTCAAATCCGAATCGCGCAATAAACCCCAAAAACCGTCAAGGGATCGCCCGCGAAAATCTTTGGAATTGGCAGTTTTTCTCCGCTATGAATTCTGCCAAGACATTCATTCTATGGGATGTGAGCATCGCCAAAAATTGAAGACAATCTCTTTGATGCGCTCAATTCAATTGGGCTTTCCCCGCAAAAAACTTGCGTAACCAGCATCAACCTTCTCGAGAGCCGATTCGTCTGAGAGCACAGAGTACGGCAGAGAACGGCAGCGATTGCTGGCGGAGCGCTGAGTCTGACCCGCTTTCCGTACGGGGGCCTCGCAGTGGTGTGTGTACTTACCGGGTTGCTCATCTACCCGATAGGGAAAGTTGTGTCTGCCCGGCCATTGGAAGGCTCCGCAGACCCGAATGCCGCCTGCGCCACCTGTCACCGTGCAATCTACGAGCGATATCGTTCCACCCCCATGGCCCTTGCCAGTGGACTAGCTGACAAAGGTTTCATACCCGCCGACTTCAGGCACTCTGCCTCAGGTATCGACTATCGCGTCGAAGAAGAGCAGGGGAAAGTTTGGCTAAGCTACCTGCGGAACGATTCCTCGCGCCCGTTAGAAGGGAAACAGGAGCTTCGCTATTTCCTGGGTTCGGGGAAGCGGGGCAGGACTTACCTGTTTGAGCAGCAAGGCTACTGGTTCGAAGCTCCCATCAATTGGTACGCGAAAAAGCACATCTGGGACATGACGCCTAACTATCTCGACTCGCGTACCATGCCCCTGACTCTGCCGGTCGACCCCGGCTGCTTGCGTTGCCACGCCTCGGGACCCGCATCGAACCTCCCCGATGCGCGGAACCATTATGCCGGTGAGCCATTCGCCGAAGGCGGGATTACCTGCACCGCGTGCCACGGCGATGCCCGCGCACATCTGGTCTCAGGCGGAAACGCGCACTTGTTGGATCTCAAGACGCTGGAATCCGTGCGCCGCGATTCCATTTGCCTGAATTGCCACCTCGAGGGTCAGGCCGCCGTGGAGCATGGAAGTAAACCGATTGAAGCCTTCGCGCCTGGCGACAACCTGTTCGACTTTATTGTCTTTTTCGTCTACCGGAGCGAAAACGGTTCTGGAGGAAGAGCGACGAGCCAGTGGGAAGCGCTTCTCAAGAGCGCCTGCAAGCAGAAATCCGGGGATCGCTTGACTTGCACAACCTGCCATGATCCCCATGGCTCCCCCGCACCCGCGGAGCGAGTTGGTTTTTACCGGTCGCGGTGCCTCGAGTGCCACGGCCGACCCGGCTTTGCCGAGGGCCACCATCCCGAAAATCAGGACTGTACCGCCTGCCACATGGCCCGTCCGCCCTCCAACGACATTGCGCACGAACAAGTAACCGATCACTGGATCCGGCGGCGCGTCATGCAAGATCGTTTGCCGCTGGCTTCTAGGGGTGAGCTCATCCCTGTCGGCGGTGTCGCCGCGAGCGATCGCGATTTTGGCCTTGCCTATGCGCAAATGGCCTTGCGCGGCGATTCCGCGGCCGGTCCGCGCGCGTTGGAGTTGCTTCGCGCAGCTGAAAAAGAGGCGAATGGTGCAAGCCGTGATCACGCGCTCCATGCGCAGTTGGGATTTCTGGAACAGACCTCAGGCCAGATTGAGGCTTCAGCGGCCGAGTATAAACAGGCGCTGGAAGCCGATTCTTTTGACTCGCTGGCCGCCGGCGACCTCGCGCTCATCGATGCCCAGCGGAAAGATTACTCCGAGGCACAAGGCCTCTGGCGCCAAGTTTTCGAGCATGATCCCACTCAGTTGCAGGCGGGCATGAACCTTGCCATTGTGGACTGTGGCGAGGGCGAGCGGGATGCCGCTCTCGCAGTACTTGACCGCATTGTGCTGTTTCAACCGGATGACGAGCGGGCACGGATGTTCCAAACCAAGATTCGCGCCAACAATTCAGCGTGCAAACCGAAGTGAACGCTGATTGCGCGGGAAGCGGCAGATTTCCAGAAGGTGGAATTTTCAGGAAAACACACGGGAAATTGTCATACTCAAACTGAATCCTGTCTGACTTCGTTCTTGAGGAAACAGTCGGGAACCTTACTTTGAGCCAAGAATTCCAAGCCCATTTTCAGCGCTCCAAACCGATTGCGGGTTTCGACAAAAATCGAAGCGACATTCTGTTGCAGCTCTCTGAAAAGTCAACCATTTGGTTGAGATCTCGATCCATCCTGCGCTTGGCTCTCAGCCTTTATCAAATACGTGAAATGGAAGATGTGTCGAATAGAGCTAGAAGAAATGGGAGAAATTATTGTTATGGCATAGTTATAACATTGTATCTGTTTTGACAGATTTTGCTCCAATGCATCGTCCCTTTTTGGGCTTCGACAAAATGGCAGCGCTCCTCTCAGGAAACAGCAAGATTCGCTGAGTAAATCGCTTTAATTTTTCTAGTTAGCGATCAACTTGGGGTTCGACGTCCCCCCAGAAATGTGAGGTTCCTCACAATGTAAAGGCTTTCATCAAATGTTATGTCCTTTTCTTGCTCCCCAGCATGATTTTTTCGCCGTTGGTCGTTGACAGGCGGCTTCCGCATTGGATATTGTTTCGACTTGCTTCGGAGTTTGCCCTTTTAGTTCCCTCTATTTGAACTTGGGAACAGCTACGCCGAAACCTTCAGCGATCCTGCCAACGCGGCAGGGGAGCCTTGCAAGCCGACTAGCCGCATCACCCCTGCCAGCCGGCAGAGACATACGAGTTGACAGAAGAACCACGGTATTTCTTTTCAGGAGACCGCATGAACAGAATGTTGCGTACAGCACTTGTGCTGGCGATATGCGCCTGCGCAAACTTGTTCCTCATCTCGGCAGCCAGTGCACAATCGGTCTACGGATCGCTATTCGGCACTGTGACCGATTCCACAGGGGCAGCCGTTCCCAATGCCACAATTACGGTGAAGGACGAAGCCAAAGGCACCGTTGTCACGGCTACGTCGAATGCGTCGGGCGACTACAACGTCCCGCACTTGATTCCCGACATCTACGACCTGAAAGTTGCAGCCAAGGGCTTCAAGGTTTTTGAAGCCAAGGGAATCTCGGTCGAGGCTGATACTGCCCCCCGCATCGATCCCACTCTCGAAGTCGGCGCTGAAAACACAACCGTCGAAGTGAATGCCGACACGCAGCCGGAGCTCAAAACGGATCGCGCCGACGTGGCCACTGTCTTCGATCAGCAGCAGATTTCAAGCCTGCCGGTCGGCGATCAGAACTTTGCCAACCTGCAGCTTCTCCTTCCCGGGGCACAGCTTCTGGGTTGGTCGCACGCGGCCGATGAAAATCCGCAGGGTTCAAAACAGATTCAGATCGATGGTCAGGCCTTCGGCGGCGTCGCCTATGAGCTCGACGGAACTGATAACCAGGATCCAATTCTAGGTATCATCGTTATCAACCCCGCAATGGACGCGGTAACTGAGACGAAAATCACCACGCAGAACTACGACGCAGAACTTGGCAAAGCCGTTTCCGCGGTAATGACAGCGCAGACGCGTTCGGGCACAAACAACTTCCACGGAGGCCTCTACGACTTCCGCACCGGCAACGCCAATCTGGCCCGCAACCCATATAGCCAGGCGCCGGGAACCATTCCTGCCGGTCTCAAGAATCGCATGGGTGGATCAATCGGTGGCCCAATCAAGCGCGACCGCGCCTTCTTCTTCTTCAATTACGAAGGTCAGCGACAAAAGGTTGGCACCTCGGCGACCGACACGCTGCCCACCAGTCTCGCAACGGAAAGTTGCCTCGGCAATGAACCCGATTCCCAAGGCGGCAATGGTTGTGATTTCAGCCAGTACCTCACAGGCATTAACAATTCGCCTGGTGTGAAAATCTACGACAACACGCCGGGCGGCACGGGCGCTGCATATCCGAACAACATCATTCCCCGGAGTGAAGTTTCAACCGCAGCCGCGGCGCCATCCCTTGCCCTCTTGACGATTCTTGAACCCTATACCAAGGGCATCACGAACCTCGACAGCAACTTCAACGAATCGGGCACAGGCTTGTTCAACAGCAATCAGTGGACAGAGCGTGCAGACTATACGCTGAACGAAAAGGCGCATGTCTTTGAGCGCTTCTCGCGGTTTACTGATGTTTTGTCAGGCGCGGTCATGTTCGGTGCAGCGGGCGGTCCCGGATTCGGCATCGGAAACTACGGCGGCAACTCCAAAGGAGCGAACGACAGCCTGGCGACAGGCATGGATATCGCTATCAGCCCGAAGCTTCTCACAGACTTCCGTCTGGGCTATTACCGCTACGACGTCATCGATTCAAAGCATGACGCCGGAACGGAATTTGCCAACACGCTCGGAATTCCAGGCATCAATTTGGGAACTTCCTTTACCTCCGGCTCGCCGGGCTTCTTCATTCAAAATGTGAATGGCGGCGCCGGTGGCACGCAAAATCAGCCGGTCTACGGCGACGGTTTGAACGTGAACCGCTGCAACTGCCCGCTGACCGAGCGTGAAGACCAGTTCCAAATCGTCAACAACTGGACCCGCGTCGTGGGCAACCACACGTTTAAGGCCGGTCTCGATCTTCGCTACGGACGCAATCTCCGTGTTCCTTCCGACAACGATCGCGCTGGTCTCTTGAACTTCTATAGCGGTCCCACTTCAAACGGTGCGGGCGAAGGTGGACTTGGTTTTGCCACATTCATGTTGGGCGAAGTTTCCCAATACAACGCCCAAACCGGTTCGAACGGTGCAGCCTTCAACCGCTACGTTTCCGTTTCAACCAACGCAAAAGAATTCCAGAAGCGCACCTTCGCATATGTCCAGGATTCTTGGCGCGCAAGCAAGGCGTTAACCGTGAACGTAGGCGTTCGCTGGGATATGTATTTCCCAGAAACAGTCAACGGACCAGGACAGGGCGCGCTCATGAACCTCACCGACGGCTATCTGCACGTCGCCGGAGTAGGCGGAGTTCCTTCGGACATGGGCTGGACGACCAAGGCGCTCAAGCAGTTTTCGCCGCGCGTGGGCATCACCTACCAGGTCGATCCCAAGACGGTCATTCGCACGGGCTATGGACGCAGCTTTGATACGGGCGTCTTCGGTTCGGTGTTCGGACACACCGTGACCCAGAACCTTCCTGTTCTGGCAAACCAGACCATCGAAGCGCCGAACGAGACCACTCCGGCCTTCACTCTCAACGAAGGGCCAACACCCTACGTCTTCCCGACGGTGCCTTCAACCGGGCTGCTTCCAAACCCAGGCTACTCGGTGGACTCCAAGGCTCGCCCCAACCCCTTGCACCTCACCACGGTGGATGCGTGGAACCTGGCTGTGGAGCGAGCGATCACACCGACACTCAGCATCACAGCAGCCTATGTTGGAAACAAGGGAACGCATACATTGGCTGACGGTGACGGCAACAGCACCAACCCCAATGAAGCAGCCGCGTTTCTGCCTGGGCAATATAGCGTCACAGGCCAGACACTTCATTACGATCCCAGCGTTACGAGCGGAGTCAGTGCAGCCAACGCTACGGGTACAAACAAGTACTTGACTCGGTACTACGGCGGAACGCTGCCTTCCTGCCGCGATGCCAACTACATTTCGTTAGCGGGACTCCAGGCGGCAGTCGGCGACAGCACCTACATCAAGTCGGGAATGTGCGGCTGGACGAACGGCGTCCAATACAACGGAGACGACCAAAACACCGAGTTCGACGCATTGCAGATCACCATCAACCAGTCCATGTGGCACGGTTTGGCATACGGGGCAAACTACCAGTGGGCAAGCGCCTTCGACGAACAGTCGGACTACTACACCTGGAGCCACGAAATTGCACATGCCCGCGATAGCAACGTGCGCAATCAGCAGGCGACATGGTATGGCAGCTACGATCTACCCTTCGGCAAAGGCAAACAGTTTGCTGCTGGCGCAAATCATGCGGAAGATCTGCTGATTGGCGGCTACCAGTTGAGTGGCGTGGTCAACATCTCCGGTGGTCTGCCTTTCACTTGGACTTACAACGAGTGCGGCCAGAACGTGCCCAACGGCCCCTGTGACCCGAGCATCATCAAGGGTTCGCACCTTCACACGGCGCTCTCGGGCGTAGTACAAAACCAGACCAGTGGAGTTGATAACGGAACGATCCACCGCACATTCTTCACTGCTCCAGGTCTCGGAACCGGCGTCTTCGTAAACCCGGGACTCGACACCTTCGGCAATGCGGGCCAGAACACGGCACGCGGACCCGGATTCTGGAATACGGACATGGCAATCAGCAAATCGTTCTCTATTTGGGAAAATGTCGCTGCCAAGTTTCGTATGGATGCGTTTAACGTCTTCAACCACATCAATGCCGGCAACCCGAACGGAAACGTCGAAAACGGCGGCACCATCACCAGCGGCGGTCAGGGTTATGGTCAAAGCCAGGACTTCGGACCTCGCCAACTTGAGTTCTCTCTGCGCGTCGACTTCTAATTTTCGCAGAGGAGCCGCAACAAACCTTGAGGGGAGCCTAGGCTCCCCTCAACTTTTTTGCTTGCATGAATGCAGCGGGGAACGCTCAGCGCGCGCTACGCGGACTTCCAGTGCGAGGTACACTTTCTTGTGTAGAAACCATATGGTACGTGCCTTAATTTTCGTCCTCCTCCTTGGGTCCCTGCGTGTTGCAAGCCAAACTCCGCCCCCACCCCCTGCCACGGACAACTCCATCCCTGCGTCCAGTTTCGAATCTGCGGCCGAATTGGCCGCGAAAGGCCGGCTAGACCAGGCGATGGCACAACTTGATCAACTCGCCACCCAGACGCCTGAGCCTTCCGGCGTGGAGCGGCTGCGAGGCATCATCCTCTACCAGAAGCAGTCTTTTGACGGAGCGATCGGTGCGTTCAGCAAAGCTGCCGATCAGGATCCGTCGGATCGGGAATCTATCGAAATGCATGGCGTGAGCCTCTTTCGCATGGGCCGCGTGCAAGAAGCCATTCCATTCCTGGAAAAGGCGCATGCGTCCGTCGAGAGCACGAATGTCGATCCGAATTATGTTCTCGCGCTCTGTTATGCCGATGTTCAGCGCTACGACGACTCGCGTCGTGCCTTTGCTGCGCAGTTTGGCTTTGCGCCAGACTCAGCCGAAGCTCATTTGCTGGCGGCGCGTATGTTTCTGCGCCGCGAATTTCGAGAACCCGCAGGCCGCGAGGCGACCAAAGCATTGGAGCTCCAGCCAAATCTTCCGCTGGCGCACGAGTTGTTGGGTGAGGTCGCCTTGGCGCACGGCGATTCCGCAGGGGCAATTCGAGAACTGGAAGCCGAACAGAAAACGGATCCGCTCAATCCCGATACCTATGATCGACTTGGAGATGCATACCTTCGCAAGGGAGACTACGCGCAGGCACAAGCCGCATTGGATCGAGCTGTGTTGCTCGAACCGACAGCCACAGGCCCCTACATCCTTCTGGGAGAGACATTTCTCAAAATGAACGATCCGATTCAGGCGCTCCACTACCTGGATCATGCCGCGAAAATGGATCCATCGAACTTTATCACCCACAATCTTCTCGGCCAGGCCTATAAAGCAGTGGGACAGCAGGCGGCCGCAATGCGGGAATTCAAGTTGGCGGTCGACCTTCAGGATCCGGATCCACAGAACCCGCCCGCCAAGTAATCCATGAATGAATTCTCCAATCCTCGCTCTGCGATCCTCACGCTTGCCGCACTCCTTGCTTTGGGAGGCTGGCCTGCAAATCCGCAGAGTCCTCAGGAAACACCCGCGCTACGTAAGGCAGATGCTGCATTTCGGGCCGGGTTTGCCGCGCAACAGTCCGGCGACCTGGAAACGGCCCACGCGCAATTTGCGGAAGCGGTGAAACTGGCGCCTCAGATTGCGGAAGCGCACGAAGCTCTGGGAACAGTCCTGTTGCAACTCGGCAAAGCGCTCGATGCGACGCACGAACTCGAGACTGCCCTCAAGCTGCAACCGAAAAGCTCAAGCAACGAATCCAATCTGGCGCTTGCTTACGCGGCTGCCGGAGAAATCCAAAAGGCGCTTCCGCATTTTGCCGCCGCTCTTCAATGGGCGCAGCAACCGGGCCAGCCTAAACCAGATCCATCGCTCTACGATGCCTACGCCCAGGCGCTGGCGGCCGTGGGTCGTCGGGATGAGGCCCTGCAAGAATTCTCAGCAGAAGAAGCGGACGCAGGCGAGCGAGCCGACTTGGAAGATGCCATTGGTTCCGTCTACGCTCAAGAGCAGCAGTGGGAAAAAGCGCGCAGTCATTTTGAGCATGCACTTCAGTTAGACGGATCCTTTCTTCGCGCTCGAATTCACCTGGGCATTCTTCTTCGAAATCAAAACGATATCGATAGTGCGCTGGCGGCTCTCCGGCCTGTAGCCGATACTACACCGCCCGTCGCAGAAGCGAAGCTCGAGTACGGCCGAACACTCGCAGCAGCGGGACGGGACGAAGATGCAATTCCGCAGTTCGAGGCAGCACTCCAGGTCGATCCGCAGATTGCTGGCGCTCAGCTGGACCTCGCCATGGCATTGCAGCGGATGGGACGGCAGCAGGAAGCAATTCCACTGTTTGAGCAGGTCGTAGCGCGCGAGCCGCGCAACGCTGGTGCGTTCACAAATCTTGGCCTGGCGCTCACTCTCACGGGCAAAGCGAAGGAGGGCCTCGACGATCTCCAGCACGCGCAAACCCTCGATCCACACAACGCAGTGATCTACAAAGATATGGGCGTGGCCCATGTGCAGCTCTCCGCATTCGACGAAGCGATTCGAGACTTTCAGAAAGCGCTGACGCTCGAGCCCAGCGATCCGCAGCTCCACTACGACCTTGGCTTGGCGTATAAATTCAAAGACCGTATCGACGAGGCGATCTTCGAACTTCAGCGTGCTGGCGAGATGGATCCGACCTTGCAAGACCCGCCGTATACCTTGGGAATCTTGCTGATGCAGGTGGGTAAGCTGGACGAAGCAGTGACGCAATTGAGGAAGGCAGTCGCGCTGCGGCCTGAGAACGGGGATGCCTGGGCGATCCTGGGCAGCACGCTGAAGCAGGATGCGCGCCTCTCCGAGGCCGCGGATGCACTGCGCAAGGCAATCCCCCTGCTTCCAGGACAGCCGGGTCCGCGGGTTACCCTGGCGGGTGTCCTGGCCGAAGAGGCAGCAGAGTTGGCCACGCAGGCCGACGCCGCCGAAGGTTCAGGGGACGCGGGCAAAGCCCAAACATTCCGATCGCAAATGGGGGCATTCAGACAGGAAGCGGCAACGCTGCGCAAAGATGCCGCCGAACTGGCACGCGGCGCTGTCAGCCGGCAGCGAGCCAGCTTTGCAATGAACGCTGGGAATCAGTTGATGTTGCGTGGCCAGATCGCCGACGCCATCGCCCGCTATCAGGAATCCATTGCAGCCGATCCCACATTTGCCGATCCGCATGCCCAGCTTGCCATCGCCTACGAGAGGCAAGGCCGTGGGGAAGACGCGGCCGCCGAGCGAACCAGGGCGGCGCAACTGTCGCAGAGCAATTAGAATGGCCCTTCATGTTCGAGGAGCCGCAATGAAGTCACTCTCAATATTAGGGTTCAGCGTGTGGGTGCGCAATTTGGTCCCTTTAGTCCCGGCAATGGCGCTTTTCCTGGCCCTCACGCCGAGCCTCCGTGCCCAGCAGAGATGGAGCGACACGCAAGCCAATGCCTGGTATGAAAAACAGCCCTGGCCTGTTGGCGCCGATTTTCTTCCGTCCACCGCCATCAATGAGCTGGAGATGTGGCAGGCCGACAGTTTTGATGCTCCTACCATTGACCGCGAATTGGGATGGGCCGAAAGCATCGGCATGAACACGATGCGCGTGTTTCTGCACAACCTGCTTTGGGATCAGGACCCGCAAGGCTTCAAGAAGCGCATCGACGAATTTCTTGTCATCGCTGCGCGCCATCATATCCGCCCGGTTTTTGTTCTGTTCGATTCATGCTGGGACCCATTCCCGAAGCTGGGGCCGCAACATCCTCCAATTCCTGGCGTTCACAATTCCGGCTGGGTGCAAGCACCAGGCTCTGCAATTCTTGCCGACTCATCGAAGTATCCGCAGCTCGAACAGTATGTGAAGGGTGTTGTTGGCGAATACGCAAAAGACCCGCGCATTCTCGCGTGGGATCTGTGGAACGAGCCTGATAACGGCAACGACAGCTCTTATGCAAAAGGCGATCCTCGAAACAAAAACGAAATCATTCTCAAATTGCTGCCCCAGGTCTTCACCTGGGCGCGCTCGGTGCATCCTTCGCAGCCCCTCACCAGCGGTGTCTGGCACGGCGATTGGAGCTCCCTCGAGACAATGACGCCCGTGGGCAGGGTGCAGATTGAAGAATCTGATGTGATCAGTTTCCACAACTACGGGTGGCCCGAGGAGTTTGAACAGCACGTAAAAATGCTGGAACAGTTCCACCGGCCAATAATCTGCACCGAATACATGGCACGCAATATCGGCAGTACCTTCGATACGATTCTGCCGATCGCCAAGAGGGAGCACGTGGGAGCCATCAATTGGGGTCTGGTTGCCGGAAAGAGCCAGACTTGGATTCCGTGGGACTCCTGGCAGCGGCCCTATGTGAGTGATCAGCCGGCGGTTTGGCAGCACGATGTATTCCATCCAGATGGCACGCCCTATCGCCAGCGCGAAGTGGAAGTCCTGCGCAACCTCACAAGCGGGAATTGAGGTGGGGATGAAATTCTCGCATGGCCAAACGAATGTAATCGATTCGCCTGCATTTCGAAGCAGATCGACACAATTCCCTTTAAGATAAGCATAGAAGAACGAGGTCACGACCATGCAGAGCGCCCCCATCCCTGCAAACGAGTACTCGCGCATCGCTGCCCTGCGTCTGCTGAACATTCTGGATACGGAGCCAGAAGAGCGCTTCGACCGGCTCACGCGCATGGCAAAGCGTCTCTTCTCGGTGCCGATTGCGCAGGTAACACTGGTGGACACCGACCGGCAGTGGTTCAAATCAAGTTTCGGGGTCGCCGATCGAGAAACTTCCCGAGATGTCTCCTTTTGCGCCCACGCCATTCTTGGCGACGACATCATGCTGGTGCCTGATGCAGGCCAGGATGAACGATTTCTGGATAATCCCCTCGTCGTTGGCAAACCAAACATTCGGTTCTACGCTGGATGCCCTCTGAAGGTTGGGAATGAGAATCTGGGAACACTTTGCGTAATCGACGACAAGCCGCGCGACTTCGATGAAGAAGAACGGCAACTTCTGCGGGACTTGGCTGAGATGGTGGAGCAAGAGCTTTCTGCAGTGCAGTTGGCAACCACCGATCATTTGACGATGCTCTCGAACCGCAGAGGCTTTGAAACCTTGGCGCGGCATTCGCTCAACTTGTGCAAACGAATCAAGTCGCCCGCAACATTGCTGTTTTTTGACCTGAATGGCTTCAAGGAAATTAACGATACGCACGGGCACGCCGAGGGCGACCATGCCCTCAAGATGTTCGCACAGGGCCTCTTGGCGGTATTCCGCGACAGCGACGTTGTCGGGCGTCTGGGCGGGGATGAGTTTGTGGCGCTCCTGAGCGGGACAAGCCGCGATCAAGCGCACGTGGCGTTGTCGCGATTGAAGGAGTGGCTGCGTACCCACGGTGATGTGGCCGAGCGCGGCTACGAAGTTCGCTTCAGCGTGGGACAAATGGTTTACGATCCAGAAAAGCCGGAAGATATCGAAGATCTTCTGGTTCGTGCGGACTCCACAATGTATGAGCAAAAGCGTGCGAACGAACCTCTGAGCGTCCGCCATTAGTTCGCTCTGAGAGCTCGCGCTTCCGGCGAAGGACGCTCACAACTTTCCAGTTGTCGACCCATGTGCCGAGCGCCTACATTCCTCACTATGCATTCGAATAACCGGCGCACATTCCTGAAGCAAATGGCAACTTTGGTGGGCGCGTTCTCGGCGAACAGCCTGTTTCATCAGGCCCATGCTGCCGAATGGTCAAGCGCTTCCGCGAAAGTTGCAAATTTAAGCCCCGAACTGGCCGCGCAAGACGAAGACTACTGGAGTGTGATCCAGCGCGCGTATTCGGTGAATCCCAATCTCATCAACTTGAATAACGGTGGGGTTTCGCCCGCGCCCATCGTGGTGCAACAGGCGGTGGAGCGCTATAACCAGCTATCGAACGAAGGCCCCTCGTATTACATGTGGCGAATTCTCGATCAGGGGCGCGAGCCACTGCGTGAGAAGCTGGCTCAGCTGGCCGGGGCTCAGCCCGGAGAAATCGCCATTAATCGCAACTCCACTGAAGCGCTCAACACCATTATCTACGGGCTCGATCTTAAGGCAGGCGACGAAGTCATCGGATCCAGGCAAGACTACCCAAACATGATCCAGGCCTACCGGCAAAGGGAAACCCGCGATGGGATTGTCTACAAACAAATCAGCTTCGATTTTCCGATTGAGGACGACGAGCAGATTGTCAAAGCCTACGAGGCTGCGATTACTCCGCGCACGAAGTTGCTGCACGTGACGCACATGATCAACTGGGTCGGGCAGACGATGCCGGTGGCCAGGATCAGCGCCATGGCGCACGCCCACGGCATCGAGGTGATTGCAGACGGGGCTCACTCTTTTGGCTTGATGGACTTCAAGATTCCGGACTTGCAGTGCGACTATTTCGGAACAAGCCTGCATAAGTTTCTCTCCGCGCCCATCGGCACCGGCATGATGTGGGTGAAGCAGGAAAAGATCGAAAAGATCTGGCCATTGACATGCAACGACAAGCCACGCAGCAGCGATATTCGCAAATTTGAAACACTGGGTACCCGCAGCTTTCCGATCGAACAAGGTATTGGCGAAGCCATCAACTTCCACGAAGGTATCGGAAGCAAGCGGAAGGAAGAACGAATCCGGTATCTCAAAAATTATTGGGCGTCGAAGGTTCAAGGACTACCGAAAGTGAAGCTGCACACCTCATTGAATGCAAAGTATTCCTGTGCAATCTGCGGAGTGAGCGTTGACGGAATGACGCCGGCCGAGCTGGAAACTGCGCTCTTCAATCAATTCAAGATCCACACGGTCGGAATCGTCTGGGAGAACATCAGCTGTGTCCGCGTCACTCCCCATGTGTATACCTCAATCTCTGATCTGGACAAAATGGTGCGCGCGATGACTGCACTGGCCTCGTAATTTCTTGGGCCTTTTCCCCTCAATCGACAGATTTCAGCAGCAACGCGCACCCAAATCAAGGTCTAGTCTGATTCACACATGGAGCGATCTCCAGCCAACGCGATCCGATGGCTGTTCGACAGCCGAGCCGGCGCCACGAACCGATTGATTCCACGCTGGGTTTTTCTGCGCGCGCTCGCAGCCATCTATTTTTCAGCTTTCTATTCCCTGCTTTTCCAAATCAAAGGCCTTATCGGCCCCCAGGGCATTTTGCCGGCAGCAGACTATCTTGCGGCAGTTGCGCGTGCAATGCCATCCACCCGCTACTGGTATGCGCCCTCGCTGTTCTGGTTCTCATCGAGCGCGCACATGCTGATGGCGATTACCTGGCTTGGATTGCTCGCTTCGGTTGCCGCATTCATGAATCTCTGGCCACGCTTCAGCTTTTTCGTCTGCTTCGTCTGCTTTCTTTCTTTCGTTACCGCATCCGGCGAATTCTCGAGCTATCAGTCGGATGGAATGCTGTTGGAGGCTGGATTTCTAGCTCTCCTTTTCGCTCCACCCGGCCTTATGCCGGGTTGGGGCGCGAGTCATCCTCCAACTCGCGCAAGCCTGTTTCTGCTGCAGTGGGAGTGGTTCCGCATTTATTTCGAGTCGGGCATGGTGAAACTCCTCAGTGGCGACGAGGAGTGGCGACACTTGACGGCGATGGACGAGTACTACCAGAATGGTCCGCTGCCTACGTGGATAGGCTGGTACGCACAGCATTTGCCTCATTGGTTTCACGTGGCCACCGCAGCTGGAACTCTGGTGATGGAACTTGTCGTTGTTTTGCTCCTGTTTTTTCCGCGTCGCGTGCGCCTCATTTGCTTTCTCATCGTTACGCCGTGGGAAATTGGCGTGATTGTCACCGCGAACTATACGTTTCTGAACTACCTGGTCCTGGCACTCGGGTTCTTGCTTCTGGATGACCTGACTTTGCGACGCTTTGTTCCCCTGCGGCTCAGGCCATTAATGCCCACTGCCAGTCCGAGTTGTGTGCCCGAGCCGGAACAGGAAGCTCCGCTCTCGATCCTGACTTCTAACCTGGCCGAAGCACGACGCCATTCATCACAGCCCAGTGCCGAGGAAACATCTCTCCATCTTTTGCGCGTGCGTCTTGCGGGGTCGTTGCGGACCATCGGGCTCGCCTCCGGCGCGTTTATGTTTCTGTGGATCGCCTACGCGACGACGACTGAGATGATCCGCCTCGTCTTTCGCAGTTTGCCTTTGCCTACAGCACCGATTACCTTGCTCGATCCGTTGCGCATCGCGAATCAGTACGGCCTTTTCGCTGTGATGACACGAGGCCGCTACGAAATCGAGTTCCAAGGCTCCCAGGATGGAGAGAATTGGGTGGCTTATTCCTTCAGGAACAAGCCGCAGGCTCTTCAAGAAGCCCCGCGCATTTACGCACCCTATCAACCGCGTTTCGACTGGAACCTTTGGTTTGCGTCGCTGGGCGACTGGCACGAAAACGAGATCGTTCCGCTGACAGAAGAACGACTGCTCGAAAGCGACGGCGACGTGTTAGCGCTTTTCAAGGACAATCCGTTTCCTCAGTCGCCTCCCCATTACCTGCGCGCCGTGCTTTGGCAATATTGGTTTACCTCGATCGAAGAAAAGCAGCGTACCAGTCTTTGGTGGCGCCGCCAGTATCTTGGACTTTATGCGCCAGAGATGACACGCATGGAAGACGGTCGATTCTCAGTCGTGCAATGGCCCGACCAGCTACAGCCGCACGATTGAATATTTCGATTCGCCGCGCGAGGCTCGGGTGCAGAGATCCCCCGCACCAATCAATGGGCAAAATTTTGCGCGACCGATCTCCCGCTCGCACGCACTACTTGCCAGCCGCAATCTGCTCGGCTCGCCGGGCAGCGGCATAGAGATTCAACCGTGAATACACTCCGAACCCTGAGCCATCATCCAGAAAACCGCCTCCCGGGCCTTCTGTCTCAGTGAGAATCTTGTCCGCTTGCTCCAGGCTCAAAGAGGGAAACGCCTGCGTCAGTAGGTACCCGGCCTCCGGCGCAAGTTTCTGCACGTCTTCAATCATTCCGGAATTCGCTGGATAGACCACGGGCAGGCTGTAGGTCTGCGTTGCATCGTAGAAGGCTTCGTCGCTCTCCGCATTGTTGAACCGCCCCGTATCTTCCTTCGCACAAGCGTCTATGGTGTTGCCGCACCCGCTCTGCAACGCGGCTATCAATTCCTGGCGGGCACTCTTGACTGCACTTTGAAAATCCTTCACTGACGGAGCTCCACGCGCCGACAACCCCAAATACGCCGGATCGTTTGCGAGCAGATGCGCCATATCGTAGAGCGCAAGCGTTCGTCCGCCCAGAACATCCATCACATAGTGCGCACCCACAATCACTCGATCGTTTCCGTACTCTGCGCCCCGAGCGACCATTTGCGCATAACGCTCGGGAACCAGCACGGCGAGCAAAATTGCTCCTGTGTAACCGTAGGTCGTGTGGCCACTGGGATAGGAAGGGCTGTTGGTCAGGTCCATCACGGGCCCGTGGTTATACACGTAGTTGCTCGAAGGCCGGTTCAAATAGTCAGGCCCTTCGATCGGCGCGACACTCGGTTCCGTCTGATAAGGGCGCGAGTTGCCAAATGCATCGGCTCCGGGCGTCCCGGCCGGGAGGCGGTAGGCCTTGCCAAAAACGTCGTCGACTCCGCCCATCTTCTGCAGAATGGCTGCCGCATCGGGAGAAGCCGGCGTCTTCCCATCTGTCGTTTCATTCGCAAAGAGGTATTTGCCTGCGTTTGAATGAGTGCCGGAAACTGCATTCGCATAGCTGATCAAATCGCCGATCGAATGCGGCATTTCCGATATCTTCTTTTGATCGATGGAATGAAAACGCGCCACATAGGCAGACCCAAGGGTCGTTCCCAATCCGTCTGCAAGCTGGGCAAGGTTGCTGCCCGTTATAAATGCATCGCGCAAAGCCTGATGCTGTTGCTCAGAGAACGGCAGCAGCGTCGCCTGAGTAAAAGTTCCCGTCTGAATTCCCCCGGTCACCGTGTAATTCGCCGCGAGAGCTGCCTTGCCGGCGTCTGTGTTCAACAAGAGGGTGACAGGAGAGAGCCCCTTCAATGCGGCCAGATCGGGCGTCGACTGTCCGTGAACCGCAAGGCACGACAGAGCAAAAAGGGCGTGTGCAATCCAGCGAATCCTGCGCGTCATGTGAAACCCCACCATAAGTTACGCAACAGAATAACAGTCAGTCGGGAGAACACAGAATCAGGCATTGGCTGGATTTCAGAATCAGTGCGCCGCGAGTCTTCAAGCGAGTTTCAGACCTTCGTCGAGTCTCGCGCTCTCGGGCAACTGCATCCATGCTGCGGGAAATCGTATTTCGACTGTAAGTCCCCCGGCAGTCCGGTTGCTTGCTCAGATCTCGCCTTTGTGGATCTCGATGGCGCGATCGGCAATTGAAACCGATCACTCAGTTTGTGCCGAGCTTCATTTTGGTTAAGGCCGAGCCGGCTCGCACGCGAGCTCTTCACAACACTACGGAGGCGCTGGCATCAGAAATGGCAGAACACTCCAACTCTTCCTCCATCAGTAGATCGAGTCCTGCGATGGAAAGGAAGGCGGGTGGAAGTCCCCTGAAATTTTCGGCGCGCGCTGCAGCTGCTTCCTTTAGTGTTCGACAAACTTAAGAAAAGCGATTTACTATGATTGGCGGTTTCGGCTGGGCCAATTTGGGAAGCCTGCGGGATCATTACGGAGGAGCAAACAATGCCGCAAGGACCAGGTTCAATCAATTTCAACCGCCGTGAGGCGATGCTGCTTTCCGTCGCGGCCGGGCTCGGATTGACTTCGGCCCGTGAGGCGAATGCATCGGATGACGTGATGACGCCGGCGCACCAGGCACCGGGAAACTGCACCACGCCGCGCAGCGCAATCGCCAATACGCAGTATGGCAAGGTCCGCGGCTTTCTGGATGGCGGCGTCTTCACCTTCAAGGGAATCCCTTATGGGCAAACCACGGCCGGAGAAAATCGCTGGCTGCCGGCAAAGCCCCCCACGCCTTGGAAAGACGAGTATCCGGCCCTGGCGTATGGTGCCAACTGTCCCCAGACCCTTCATCCCTGGACAGCCGCCGAACAAACCTTCCTGCAGGAGTGGGACGATGGCTGGCAAAGCGAAGAGATGCTGAAACTCAACATCTGGACGCCGAGCCTGACGGGAAAGCGCGCGGTGATGTTTTACATCCACGGCGGCGGATACAGCTTTGGCTCCTCGTACGAACTGGCCGCTCACGAGGGTGCGCAGATGGCGCGGCATCACGATGTCGTGCAGGTCTCTGTGAATCACCGGCTCAATATCCTTGGCTTCCTCGATCTCGCCGAGATTGGAGGCGCGGCCTACGAGGACTCAGCCAACGTGGGGATGACCGATCTTATTGCTGCGTTGAAGTGGGTGCGGGAGAATATTGCCAACTTCGGCGGAGATCCGGATCGGGTGATGATCTACGGCCAGTCCGGTGGCGGATCGAAGGTCACCACGTTGATGGGCATGCCTGCCGCGGCGGGCCTCTTCCATCGCGCCTCGGCTCAGTCGGGCGGCGGCGGTAACATTCCATCCAGAGAACAGCAGCAAGAAGTTTCGCGAACCATGATGAAGGACCTGGGTCTGGCGCCGAACGATCTTGGCTCGCTGCAAAAGATGGAATGGCCAAAACTCATCGCCGCGGGCAATGCGGCCGTTGCAAAGATCAATCCCCCCATGCGCGGACCTTTCGGACCTTTTGCCCCCGGTCCGCCAAGGGTTGGCTGGTCGCCATGCGTCGATGGCAGCAACATCAACTTGCGAAGCTTCTTCGACGCCGCCCCCGAGATCTCAAAGAACGTGCCCATGCTGATCGGCTCCGTGAGTGAGGAGGGCAACCAGATGTCGTCGCGACCCACCGAGGACGAGTGGCGCGCGAATTTGACCAAGGCATACGGGGAGCAAAAAGCTTCGGCGCTCATCGCCATTCTGAAAAAGTCCCATCCGAAAAAGGCCATCAGGACTCTCTCCTATATGTGCAGTGGTGTCTCGGGCCTGAACAGCCTTCTGGTGCGCAACAACGTGGTGAAGATGGCCAGGCTCAAGCAGGAACTCAAGGCCGCCCCCGCTTACACGTACTACTTCACCTGGCAGACGCCGATGCTCGACGGGATTCCGGGTGCGTGGCACACAGCCGACTTGCAATTCTGCTTTGACAACACCAAGCGTTGCGAACAGGGAACAGGCAACACGCCGGAGGCGCAAGTCCTGGCCCGCAAGATGGCCAATGCGTGGGCTAATTTTGCGCGCACGGGAAACCCGAGTCAGCCCGACCTTCAATGGCAACCCACTGATCCTGAGCACAACCCGACCATGATCTTCGATAACGAATGCCGCATGGCCGATGATCCAGAAGGCGAAGCGCGCAGGATTCTGCTCAGTTAGTTGTCATCGGCAACGCCATCGAGAGTTCATAACAGAACCGCCCCAGGGGGCCTCTATGAAAAAACTTCGGAAGATGATCCAGACTGCAACCCTGAGCGTGGGATTGGCGTTAGCCTTGAGCCTTTGCGCTAACCCGGCCGCGGCACAGACGATTGTCGCCAGCATCGACTCCGGCCAGACCGCAACTCCCGTCTCGAACTACATCTTCGGAATGTTCATCGAGCACATCGGCAAGACCATGTACGGTCCGCTCTGGGCGGAGATGATAGACGACCGCAAGTTCTATTTCCCGATCGTCTCAAAGGACCCCGAAACTCAGGAACGGCGCGGTTTTCCGGGAATGCAGTTGCGCAAGTGGCGGCCCGTGGGCGGCGATGACGTTGTCGCCATGGACAAGGAGAAGCCCTTCGTCGGCGAACAAAGCCCACGCATCGCGCTCGATGCGAAGGCGCCTCACGGCATCCGGCAGGGCGGCATCGCCCTGGTCAAGGGAAAGCGATATGCCGGCCGCCTTGTCGTGAAGGCATCGTCCGGAACGCACGTGGCGGTTTCACTCGTGTGGGGTCCGGGCGCCAGCGAGCGCCAGACAATCCAACTTGCACCGCTGGCTGAGACTTACAAGACGATTCCACTCAGCTTTGTCGCGCAGGCCGATGCATCGGACGGCGCGATTGAGATCACCGGCACCGGCTCCGGGAGTTTCTTTCTAGGAGCCATCTCGCTAATGCCCGCCGACAACATTCACGGCTTTCGATCCGACACCATCGCCCTGCTCAAAGAGATCAAATCTGGATTCTGGCGCTTCGGCGGCAACTATACCTCGAACTACACCTGGTACAACGCCATTGGCGATCGCGACAAGCGCCCGGCAGAGTGGGACTATGCGTGGAACCAGATGCAAACCAACGACCTGGGCATGGATGAGTTTGCCGAATTCTGCAAGCTGATCGGCGTAGAGCCGTATATCAGCGTGAATGCGGGTCTGGGCGATGCGCACTCGGCGGCCGAGCAGGTTGAGTACATGAACGGATCAGCGGGTACGCGCATGGGTGCTCTAAGGGCAAAGAACGGACACCCGGACCCCTATCGCGTGAAGTTCTGGAACATCGGCAACGAGCCCTGGGGTCCGTGGCAGATTGGCCGCACTGACACGAAGTACTTCATGCAAAAACACAACGACTTCGCCAAAGCCATGCGCAAGGCGGACCCGTCGATTGTGCTGATCGCCTCAGGTGAAATGCTCGAAGACGGCAACGTCCCGGGTCCCGAGCGTGCGAAGCATATTGGCAATCTCGGCCCGCTCTACTCCACCGATGCCGACTGGACCGGGAGCTTTTTGAAGAGTTGCATGGGCAACTTCGACGGCATGGCCGAACATTGGTACGCCTCGCCCGGCGTGCACTTCGATCTGGAGAAGGCCAAGACCCTGCCGCCGGATGCCAACTCGGATCAGGCCAACGTAAAGGTCCCCCAGACCCTCCAGGAGTTCGCGCGTTACCCGGCCAACATTGTGCGCGTCAAGGCGGAGGAATGGCAGGGATACATGCAGCGATATCCCGCTATTTCCGCGAAGAAGATTTTTCTTTCAATCGACGAGTGGGCCTATTTTGGCGGAGACTTCGGCCGCAGCCCATCCCTGAAGCAGGCGCTTGCCTATGGAACGGTCTTCAATGAGATGCTGCGCCACACAGACTCCATCACCATGGCCGCGCACACGATGGGCACCTCCACGCTCGATTTCAACCAGACAGCTTCCACTTTGAACGGGCTGGGACTCGTCTTCAAGATGTACAGCAACACATTTCCCGGCACCCTGCCGGTAGCGGTGGGCGGTAATGCGCCGCAGCCCGAGCCAAAGTACCCGGTCGGCGGCGACCAACCGAAACAGAACTCCGGCAGCCCCACATATCCACTCGATGTGTACGCCGCGCTCTCGTCCGATCGGAAGCTGCTGCATGTCGCGGTAGTCAATGCAACAGAATCGCAGCAGACGCTGGATTTGGAAGTGACGGGCGCGCACGCCGCAGGCCCGGCCAAAATCCTTCGGCTGAAGGGCTATGGATTGGACGCCGCAAACCACGCCGGCAAGCCGGCAGAATTGGCGATAGAGGAATCAACGGCGAGCGAGCCAGCAGCGGAGACAAAAGTTCCGCCCATCAGCGTGAGCATCTTTAGTATCCCGCTATCTCACTAGCGTGACAGGTACCCAGCGGCGCGGATCTATGCGGCCTGCGATCGAGTCGTTATCGGAGAAAATGCCAAGTGAATGGAGTCCCGGACCTGGCTTCCCGTTCCGCGTCAGTCAGGCTATACCTACTTGCCGATGCAGAAGGTGGAAAAGATCAGGTTCAGGATATCGTCGGAAGTGGTCTGGCCGGTGAGAGAGTCGAGAGCCCATAGCGCGCGATAGAGATCGAGCAGGATCATCTCATGGGGAATGGAATTTGCATTGGCTTGCGCTGCATCGGCCAACCCTGAGCGTGCGGTTGCAATGGCCTGCTGCTGGCGCAGGTTGGTGAGCAAACCGGGTTCCGGCGCTGCTCCGCCCGTGGCCAGCGAAACAATGCGCTCGCGCAAGGCTTCAATGCCCTCGCCAGTGAGCGCCGATGTGAGCAGCGCGCTGAAAGCAGAAGGCAACTCCCCGGCCAGCCTTGCATTCACATCCTGCGTTGCCAGGTCGCATTTGTTGATCGCGATCACTGCCGGGCGATTCTCGACCGCAGCCAGCACCGAACCCTCGTCGCTGTTCAGCAGCTGCGTGGCGTCCAGCACTACCAGCACCATGGCGGCATCGGCCAGCGCTTCGCGGCTGCGAGCAATCCCCAGCTGTTCAATCTCTTCGTGAGCATCGCGGAGTCCGGCGGTATCTACCAGCTCCACCGGAATGCCGTTGAGCGAGATGCGCTCTGTGATCAGGTCGCGGGTGGTGCCGGGCGTCGCGGTCACGATGGCGCGGTCGCGCTCGACCAGGCGATTGAAGAGCGAGCTCTTGCCTGCGTTGGGTCGGCCCACAATGGCCAGCGTCAATCCGTCGTGCACAATGCGTCCGCGCGCGAACGATGCTTCGAGAGTGGCCAGGGGAGGTTCAAGCTCGCCGATGCGCCGCGCAATTTCCGTTGCCGCCGCGACATCCACGTCATCTTCGGCAAAATCGACGCCCGCCTCAAGCAGCGCGATGAGTTCGACGAGCGCCAGCTTGATGGGCTGCACACGACGGCTGATGGCGCCGCCCATCTGGCTGGCAGCCTGTCGGGCTTGTGTCAGGGTTTGTGCTTCAATCAGGTCGCGTACCGCCTCGGCCTGTGTCAAATCGATCTTGCCGGCCAGAAAGGCGCGTTGCGTGAATTCTCCCGGCTCTGCGAGTCGCGCTCCGCAGTCGATCGCGCGGCGCAGCAGCAGATCGAGCACAACAGGCGATCCATGCGCGGCAATCTCCACGAGATCTTCGGCGGTGTACGAATTGGGGCTTGCGAAGAACGTGACCACCGCCTCATCGATCACGTTGGCCTGGTCGGCGTCACGCACGACTGCGAGGCGCGCGCGGCCATGCTCCAAAGGCTGCCGCATGTCCACCAGCTGTTCTGCAAATTCCGTTGCCTGCGGCCCACTCAGGCGAACAATCCCGATGCCTCCGCGGCCGGGAGGCGTGGAGATTGCCGCGATGGTGTCAACCGTGGCCACTTTTGCGTCAGGTTCCGTCATGCGTGTCTCTATTGTAGGGATGCGCGACGCAAACTCGTTCAGGACTCTTCGAGCCGCTTGACGTCGTGCAGGCAGAGAAGCAACGGCAGAGCGCCGAAGAGCCCGAAGCTGCAATCGATGAGCCGCCAATAGAGCGGAATGCCGCGCACGTGTCCGGCGATCAAGGCGAGCGGAACGACGCCGGCACATGCGACCAAGCCAAACTGCAAAACCCAGCGATTGCGGATCGGATCGCGAAGGGGCCCGAGAAACGCCATGGCGATCACGAGGTGCCCGAAAGCCAGCCAGTCCGTTCCGTAGGCAAGGAACGGGTAGTCTCGCCCTGTAACTGCGAGTGCGTCGTGGACTTTGCGCAGCCACGTGTGCAGCGCAGGCTCGCCCGAGGCGGGCGACGGCGGTACAGCAAAGATCTCATTCAACCAAGCCGTTTCATGCACCAGCGGAAACGCAGTGATCCCGCTCAACACCAAACCGACAATGAAGACGACAATCCAAAGCCGGATGCGGCGCAGCAAAACGATTTTGTCCTGCGATTCCATGGAGTTCTTCTTCGACTAGCGTAGCGCAGTGTTGCAAGCGGGCGTTTCAATCCAGAAATCCGTTTCGCAACAAAGTGCGAAAACCGTCTACAAAAAGGTTTTAGCAACTCATTGACCGGTATAATTCTGTGTACAGTTGCTCAACGTTTCTGCCGACAAACGAACCAAATCCAGAAGAGTTCGTACGGAAGACTTAAAGGCCTTATTCAAGTGAAGAGTTCAGTGGGTTCGATGCGTTCGAAGGGCTGCCTTGTTTCTCAAAATGCGGCCAGGGTGCTTTGGCTTTTTGCAATTGTGCTGTTGGCGGGGGTTGCATCCCGCGCTCAGCAGGCAAGATGGCAAGGCGTACTGCAAACGACGGCGGCAGCTCCGATCTCCGGGGCCAAGATCTCTCTTAGCGGTGCCTCGGCCTCTGCGGCGATGACCGGTTCCGATGGCAAGTTCCAGCTTTCGAACCTGCCTGCAGGGCAGTATCGGCTCACCGTCGAAGCCAACGGCAGCACTGCCGTCTATGCACAACCCATCGACATCGCTCCAGCCGCACCCCCCGTCGTGATTACGCTCTCGGGCCGCGGCGAAATCAGTGTTGCCGCACTCGTTGAGAAGGCGCAGGCCGCGACGGGCGGCGAGCAGCTCTCGAGCCAGGCCGTGAGTGAACTGCCCCTGAATAAGCGCGACTTCAGTTCGCTGCTGTTGCTGGCCGCGGGCACCATGACAGACACCAATGGAGCCACAAACTTCACGGCACAGTTTGCCATTAATGGGCAGCGCGGCGTGGAAGCAACATTCGCCATGGACGACGCCGACATCAGCGACCCGGAGATGGGCGGTTCCACCTTCTCCAACTTCAACGTGGACGCGGTGGAAGGCATCGATTCAAGTTCCGGCTGGATGCCGGCGGAAATTGGCCGCGGCGCGGCGGGCTTTACCAACATCCACACCCGGTCAGGAGCCAGCGGGTTCCACGGTTCCATCTTCGAGTTCGTGCGCAACTCGGCATTCGACGCGCGCAACTACTTCGATCACGCCACTCCCGCGTATCCAGGCCGCATTCCGCCTTTCCGGCGCAATGAATTCGGCTTTACCAACGGCGGCCCCGTCTATATTCCGCATCTTTACGACGGCCGCGCCCGCACCTTTTATTTTGCCGAGTACCAGGGCTTTCGCCAGGTGCTGGGCACCACGCAGGTGATGCCTGTGCCCACAGAAGCGGAACGCTCCGGCGTAGACCCCGTCACCTATCCCGACGGATCGACCGATACGCTGAATGTTCCCGTGGACCCCTCGATCGCGGCAATTCTTGCGCGGTATCCCATGCCCAACTATGCGGCAGGCGCCTTTGGCGCTCGCACCTACGCAACCGCCTCGAAAGTCGTGACGAACGCCGATCAATTCTCCTTGCGTTTCGACCACAAGATCTCGTCGAAAGATCAGTTCTTTGCCCGCTTCTCGATGGACAATCTCACCGGCCCGACCACCAATCCGGATCAGACGGCTGTCGATCCTGCATTTGGCGTGCAATATATCGATCGCCAGCGCAATGTCGTGGGCCGGTATGTTCGCACGCAATCGCCGCGCCTCACCTTCGAGTCAGTCTTCAGCATCACTCGCACCACTCCGGGCTTTCCGACTACGGACTACACCGATCCTGCCGTCAAATTTGAAGATGGTCTCTACGAAGCATTCAACAGCGCGGCCGGCTCCGTCATGCAGGCCTACGGCAATCTCTTTCACGGCAGCCAGACTGTTTCGTACACCGCAGGGAACCATGCTTTGAAAGCTGGAGTGGAAGGCCGCCTCAATCGCGACACAACCTACTTCGGCATCAGCCCCAACGGCGAGTATGACTTTGGCGGTGGCACGGCCTACGCCATCGAAGCAATTCCTTCTGCGAGCGGAACGCACAACATCGCCGTGGGTGATCCGCTGCCTGACACGCTTTCAGGATTTCTTTCGGGCAGCTCGTTTGCTTACACCGTGGCGATTGCGCCCAGCTTTATATCGGGTGGCGAGCATATTGGTCCCGCCGCCATCAATCGAAACGACGTGAACGCATTCGTGCAGGACACCTGGAAGATCACCCCGCGTTTCACTCTCGACTACGGTGTGCGCTGGGAACTGTACACGCCCATCACCGAGCGCGCGCGACGCACGGGGGGCTTCCTCACGACCAACGACATCCAGGAATACGTCATCAATCCACAGCCCGGCTACAAGACCAACAAAGCCGCGTTCGCGCCGCGCGTACAGGCTTCCTGGCAGGTTACAAACAAGATCACGGCTCATGCCGGCGGAGCGGTCACCACGATTCCGCCCAATATCTGGCAGGATAACTTTCTTACCGGTTCAACACCGTTTGTCATTTATCCGCGCCGTGTCGCTTCCGCAGCCGCTCCACTGAATTACGGATACTCCATTACGCCCTCGCAGTTGCCCACCACGTACACGCCCCAGGGAGTCAACATCTTTGCGTCAGGGCGCACCGACACCGTTGCCCCCAACACAGTGATGGATGTGGATCGATACGAGAAAGACCTGGCTCAGCTCACAGACAGCGGCGTGGTCACGCCCCTCAATCTGAGTGGCATCGACCGGTCCTTCGGCAACGCAACGCTGTTCACTTGGACTACAGGGCTCGAGCGTAAATTCGGCAACCTGACGGCCGACGCCAGCTATGTGGGAACTGCCAGCGAACGCTTGCCGCGTTATGGATTTCCCAATGCTTATCCGGGCGCCGGTCCGGGCTTCGCGCCCCACACAACCTTTGACAGCTCCGGCAACGTCACCGGCGGATTCGGCGTTGAAAACGTGATCTTCGCCGATGCCCATTCGTCGTATAACGCGCTGCAAACTTCGCTCTCGGGCACGTTGGGAGCCTGGGGGCCGGGTGTTCAGGCGAGCTATACATGGAGCAAGTCGCTCGACACGACGAGCCAGGTGCTTGGCGGTACCGGATCCACCGGTGCGGTGTCTTCCGGGTTTTCGCAGAATCCATTTGATACCCACGCCGAAAAAGGGCCATCAAACTTCGATGTGACGCACGGCTTTGGCCTGAGTCTCGCGCAGGATTTGCATCTGGACAAGGCCGACTTCCTTAAGCCTGTGAGCCGGGAAGTCACGTACGGCTGGGAATTGCTGAGCATCTCCAGCATCAGTTCAGGCTTGCCTTTCACCGTGTATTCCGGCATCCAACAAACCGGCTATGGCTCGAATGGAGTCGACCGACCCGACCAGATTGCCAAGCCTGATCTGTCCACCGCGCGCAAGGTGCGCGAAGACTATTTCGGCGAAGGGGCAAACAACGCCACGGACTTCTTCAATATTCCGATTCACGTCGCCGGCGGTTCCGGCCCCAACCAGGGAGTGTTCGGCACATTGGGCCGCAATACGTTTCGCGGACCAGCCTTCTACAACTTCGACTTTGCGCTGATCAAGGACACGCCCTTCGGCCGCCGCAAATCGGGCGCGGAGAAGATGGACCTGCAATTTCGCTCAGAATTCTTCAACCTCTTCAATATCGTCACGATGGGTCTGCCGTCTAACATTCTTACTGGATCCGGCTTCGGCGAAATCAGCAAGACCGCCGGCAATTCGCGACAAATTCAGTTCTCTCTCAAGCTGATCTACTAGTTCCACGCATCATCGCTGCTGGCCGCTCTGCTATAAAGGGGGCGGCCTTTCGGCGTCATTCTGCACTTTGGGCAAGATTCTTTCCCAAAAATCGTGGGCGCCGGCGGAGATAACACGATGAACTTCTCTCGATTGGACGTTGTCGCGCATTCCCTCGCGGCGACCGCGTTGTTGTACTGCGCCGCGCCTGGCTGCTTCGCTCAACAAGCAACGCCGCATCATCCTCTCGACATGACGATCGTAAAGCCGGAAACCGTCGGCTTCTCGTCCGAGCGATTGGAGCGCCTCCACGTGCTCATGCAACAGGTGGTCGATCAGAAGCAGATCGCCGGCGTAGTTACCATCCTCGCCCGTCACGGAAAGGTCATCGACTATCGCACGTATGGCTACCGCGACCTGGCCAGCGGCGCGCCCATGACAAAGGACGTCATCTTCCGCGACTTCTCCATGACCAAGCCTGTCACTGGCGTGGCGATGATGATTCTTTTCGAGCAGGGCAAGTGGCTACCTTCCGATCCCATCTCCAAGTACATTCCGGAGTTCGCTCATCTCAAGGTCTATAACGGCGTCGGCGCCGATGGCAAAATGATCCTGGTGGAACCCGATCATCCGCCCACCATGCGTGAGTTGATGAGTCACACCGCAGGATTTACCTACGGTTTCTTTGGCGACACCCCGGTCGACAAAATGTATCGCGATGCCAACCTGCTCGGCTCCAGCAATCTCCAGGACTTCATCGACAAGATTTCGAAGCTGCCGCTTCTCTATCAGCCCGGCCAGGGCTGGACCTACAGCATGTCGATGGACATCGAGGGATATATTGTCGAGAAGCTCTCCGGCAAGTCGCTTCCCGACTTCATGCACGACAACATCTACTCGCCACTGGGCATGCGCGATGCCGGATTCTTTGTTCCCTCCGGCAAGCGCAACCGCTTCACCACGCTGTATCGCACAGGACCTGACGGTGCTCTGCTGGCAGACTCCAGCGCCAGCCGACGCAGCGGTGACTACGATGTGCAGCCCGTGATGCCATCGGGCGGCGGCGGCATGGTCTCAACGGCCGAGGACTACTATCGCTTCGCCACCATGCTGCTCAATGGCGGCGAACTCGATGGCAAGCGCATCCTGTCTCCGTCGACCGTCAAGCTCATGACGTCGAATCATGTGCCTGCGGAATTGCTCACAGGTAAATTCGGCATCGGATCCCAGGTCATGCGGCCCGGCTTTGGCTATGGCTACAACGGCGCCGTGATTTTCGATCCGCCAGAGGCCAACCTGCCCGACGGCAAGGGCGAATACTTCTGGGATGGCGCCGCGGGAACTTGGTTCTGGATTGACCCCACCAACGACGTCGTCTTTATCGGCATGATTCAGCGCATGCTCGGGCCGGCCAGTCCTAATCTTGAATACGAAAGCCGCAGCATTGTCTACGGCGCACTCGTCGATCCGGCAAAGTAGAGCCTGGACCACGACAAACATCCGATCTTTCGTTCGTCACATCCCTATTGCCAACCCATAGGGAGAGGTGTACGCTCTCTTCTATGGTTTTGCCATAGGAGAACGCGCATGGGCGAAAAGACCGATGTCTGGCAGGGCACGCTGGCCCTCATGGTATTGAAAACACTGCAACTGATGGGTCCGCAGCACGGTTACGGGTTGGCGCGGCGCATTGAGCAAACCAGCGGCGATCTGCTGGAGCTCAACTACGGCACCTTGTATCCTGCTCTGCTCAAGTTGGAGCAGGAAGGCTACATTCGGTCCAAGTGGGGCGTCTCAGACAACAACCGCAAAGCCAAGTTCTATGAGCTCACCAGGGCGGGCGAACGCCAGGTCAACAAGGCAGCCGCCGAATGGGAGCAAACCACCGAAATCTTGGCGCGCTTCCTGGCACCCACCGGCGAAGTCTAGCGGAGGCCGCATGAATCCTCTCAGTGCAAAACTTCGCGGGATGACGTCACGGATTGCTGGCTTGTTGCGTCCCGGCAGCACCAATCGCGAAATCTCAGCAGAACTCGAGTCGCACATCGCTCTGCACACAGACGACGGCGTGCGTTCCGGACTTTCGCGCGAAGAATCCCGTCGCCAGGCCCTGATCCAGCTGGGCGGCGCGGAACAGACACGTCAGGCGTGGCGCGAACGCAATACGCTGCCGCGCCTCGAACACTTTTTCCGCGATCTTCGCTACAGCGTCATCCGTCTCACCAAGTCTCCAAGCGTTACTGCCATTGCCATCCTCTCGATTGGACTTGGCATCGGCGCGAACGCCACGATCTTCTCGATGGTGAGCCGCTTCGTCCTGCGGCCGGCTCCGGTCGGCGATCCCACAACACTTCTCGCCCTCCACACCACCCACGATGGTGACCGTTGCTGCAACAATTCTTCACTGCCGACGTATCTCGATGTCCGCAACCAGGCCAAATCTTTCTCGGGTGTCGCGGCCTACTATGAGCTGCTGCCCGCATCCATCGGCGGCAATGGGCAGCCAGAGCGCGTATGGGGCCAGGCGGTCACCCCGAACTTTTTTAGCGTTCTCGAACTTCCCATGGTTGTCGGCCGCGGCTTTGTCGAGGGCGAAGATCATGCGCACTCCGTCGTGCTCGGAGAACGTCTCTGGCGTCGCCGCTTCAGTGCGGATGAGGCAATCGCCGGCAAGGTCATCAATCTCTCCGGCCGAAGCTTCACCGTTGTCGGCGTGGCCCCCGCTGCGTTTCACAGTGTCGACCAGATTCTCGACACTCAATTCTGGGTGCCCCTTGGGCTTGTGGCAGAGCTTGCTCCCGACGTTTCCCAACAGAACGCGCGCGACTTCCATTGGCTCGCGGTGGTCGGGCGTCTCAACCCCGGAGTTACGCGCACACAAACCACGGCTGAACTGAAGACGCTTGCCCAGCGTTTTGCACGGGACTACCCGGCGACTGACAAGGGTGGCGGCTTTGTGTTTGAGCAGGCAGGCTCATTGCCGCCTCGCGACAGAAACAGTGTGCTGATTTTTCTTGCCGCGCTCTCCGTCGTGGTCTTGCTGGTCCTCGCAATTGCCGGCGCCAACGTTGCCAATCTCCTGTTCGCGCAAGCAGCATCCCGTCAGCGGGAAATGGCCGTTCGCCTCGCACTCGGAGCCACGCGCGGCCGGTTGCGCCGCCAAATGCTCATGGAGAGCGTGCTTCTCGGTTTTGGAGGGGGAGCTGTCGGCATTCTTCTATCTCTATTCGCTACACGCGGTCTCTCCGCTTTCGACCTGCCCGCTCCGGTGCCTCTCGATATTCACGTTGCACTCGACGGTCGCGTGTTCGTCTATTCGTTCGCGCTGAGTTTCATCTGCGGCATCTTCCTGGGCCTCGCTCCCGCGTGGGCTGCGTCCCGCCCCCTGCTTTCCAACGCGCTCAAGGGAGAAGACGCTCTCGCGCGCAAGGGTCGCCGCTTCACGCTGCGCAATGTCCTCGTAGTTACGCAGATCGCCATGTCACTCGTGCTGGTTTGCGTCACCGGTCTGTTCCTGCGCAGCCTGCAAAGCGCAGCCAACATCGACATCGGCTTTGGCAGACAAAATCTCCTGCTCGTGTCGGTGGACCCTCGCGTCAACGCCTATACGCCGGAACGCACCGTCTCGTTTCTCTCGCAGCTGCAACAGCACGTCGCCGCATTGCCCGGGGTACAATCCGCCGTTGTTACCGATATTGTGCCGCTCAGCGGGGGCGGCCGCAGTGACGGATTCCACGTTGAAGGGGCGCCGGATTCCGGAGACGGCAACCCGTCTGTCGATCTCTTCATGGCCACTCCCGAGTACTTCGACACCATGGGCATTCCCCGCATCGCGGGCCGCGATTTCGGAGGTGAAACGCCAACCGGTCCAAAGACCGCGGTGGTCAGCCAGTCGTTTGCCGAGCGTTTCTTTCCTGGCAAGGATGCCATCGGTCAGCACGTCGTGGACGGTGGAACTTCGTACGAAATCATCGCGGTCGTCGGGAACGTAAAAGCTCGTACCCTCGGAGAAGAAACGCGTCCCGCGCTCTTCCGCTCTCTCGCGCAAACCGTCGCCAGCGATCCATCGATGATGGGCTACACGCTCATGGTGCGCGCCGCCGGCAACCCCCGCCTCCTGAGCCAGGCGGTCCGCAAGCAGGTTGCAGCACTCGATCCGTCCATCGCCATCTTCAACGAGGAAACCATGGACGAGCACATTCGATCTGCCTTCTTCCTGCCCCGCCTTGCGGCCACGCTCTTCGGGACGTTTGGCTGCATCGGTCTGGTGCTGGCCACCGTGGGACTCTATGGCGTCATGAGCTACGCAGTCAGCCGTCGGACCCGCGAAATTGGAATCCGCATGGCCATGGGTGCGCAGTCCGGCGCGGTCGAACGGCTCATCCTGCGTCAAGGCCTCGTGCTCTCATGCATAGCTGTCGCGCTTGGCTGGCCTGCCGCGTGGACGCTGGCAAAGCTCGCTACCAGCTTCCTCTATGGAATTCAACCCCACGATGCAGTCACCTTTGCAGTCGTGCCGCCACTGCTGATCGTCATTGCGCTCGTAGCCTGCTGGATTCCGGCCCGCCGAGCGGCTTCAGTCAACCCCATGCAGGCGCTCCGTGCGGAATAGGAGAATGCGATGAGAAAATTCAGATCTCTATGCGTTCGTTTGCTGAACCTCTTTGGTGGCGCGCGCGCCCATGAGATTGATGCAGAAATCTCCAGTCACCTCGCCTTCGCCACGGAGGCGGGCATCGGCACCGGCCTGTCTCCCGAAGAGGCTCGCCGCCAGGCACTACTCCGTCTTGGCGGCGTAGAACAGACCCGCCAGGCATGGCGAGAACGCAGAACCCTCCTGTGGATCGAAGATCTGTTGCGCGATTTGCGTTTCGGGCTGCGCTCCATGGCGCGAAATTCCGGCTTTTCCGTCATTGTTGTCCTAACCTTGGCCATCGGCATCGGAGCGACCGCAACTGCCTTTACATGGATCGATTCGGTCTTGCTGCACCCACTCGGTGGTGTCGTCAATCCAGATCGGCTCGTCACCATCGAGACCGTCACATCCAATGGCGAATGGGTGCCGAACTCCTACCCGGACTTCATTGATTTCCGCGATCGCCTCAAGCTGTTCGACGGCATTGCCGTCGCGCACATCGCCGCCTTCAGTGTTGGCCGGGAGGATCACGCGGAACGTGTCTGGGGCGAGTTGGTCTCAGGCAACTTCTTTTCTGTTCTCGGCGTGAAAGCGGAACTCGGACGAACCTTTTTGCCCACCGAATTCGGCGACGTTCCCGGAGCCTATCCTGTCGCCGTCATCAGCGATCAATATTGGCGGTCGCATTATGGCGCAAATCCCTCCATCATCGGAAAGACCATCCAGATCAACCAGCACGAGCTGACCATTGTTGGCGTAGCCGCACCCGAGTTTCACAGCTCAATTCCGGCAACCTCTTTCAACCTTTGGGTGCCCTACATGGAGCAGGCTGTGCTGAATGGCGTGCAGCCGTGGATGCTGCGGGATCGGCACGACCGCAACATGCTGGGAATCGCGCGTCTCAAATCCGGCGTTACCGCGGATCAGGCCCGAGCCGAGCTCAAAACGCTCGCTGACCGCATGGCCGTCGCCAACGCAGATGTCAGCCTTGGTATGAGCGCCACGCTCATGCCGCTGTGGAAGTCGCCGCATGGTCCGCAGGGCCTGCTCGTCGGACCGTTGCGCGTGCTCATGGGCGTTTGCATCCTCGTGTTGCTCATTGTCTGCGCCAATGTGGCCAACCTCGTACTCGCCCGGGCCATCACGCGCGAAAGGGAATTCTCGGCACGCATGGCACTTGGCGCAAGCCGTGCGCGCATCGTGCGGCAAGTGCTCTCCGAGTGCTTGCTCCTGGCCTTGTTTGGCGCCCCGCTTGGCCTCGCCGTAACTCCCTGGATGAGCCACGCATTGAAACTCCTTATGCCGCCCAGCCCCATGGCCCAACTCGTCGCCGTCGATACCCGTCCAAATTTGGCCGTGATGGCGTTTACGGCCGGTCTATGTGTCTTTGCAGCGCTCGCCGCCGGCCTTTTTCCAGCATTGCAGGTGGGACGCCTAAATAGGACTGGCCGGCTCAATACAGGCGGACGCAGCGGAGTCGTGGGTCAACAGCGTCAGCGGCTGCGCTCGGCACTCGTCGCTTCTGAAGTGGCTTTGGCGCTTGTCACTCTCATCGGGGCCGGCCTTTTCGCGCGAAGCTTTCAGCAAACCCTGCACGTCGATCCAGGATTTGATCCCAATCATGTTCTCGTGAATCAGTTCTATCTCTCCACAAACGGCTATAACCTTGCCCAGCGCCGGGAATTCTGTCGCCGCCTCGCGGATCGCATGCAGGCTGCGCCGGGAGTTACCGGCGTCGCTTACTCAGATGGCGTGCCCCTCGGCTTTGAGCCAAGCTGGTGGGAAGAGCTGAAGATTGAGGGCTACACGCCGCAGCCGAATCAGAACATGAACATCTTTCGCAATGTGGTTTCGCCGGGATACCTCCCGCTCATGCGCATTCCCATTGTCGATGGCCGCAACTTCACCGAGCAGGACAATGAAGACGCTCCCCCCGTCATCATCGTCAATCAAACCTTCGTCCGCCGCTTCTTTGCCGGCCGCAATCCCATCGGAAAGAAGATTCACGGGTGGGGCAGCTGGTTCCGCGTCGTCGGCGTCGCCAAAGATTCCAAGTATCACTACCTGGGAGAATCGACGCCGCCCTATTTCTACGTTCCGTTCCGGCAGATCTTTCGCGAAGATATGAATCTTGCGTTTTACGTCCGCACACAGGGCGATCCCGACTTCATCCTGTCCACCTTGCGTTCCCAGACCCGCCACATCGACCCCAATGTGACTGTCTTCGATGCGGCGCCAATGAACGAATTCATTGGTGCGTCGCTGTTTCCGCAGAAGGTCGCGGCAAGTCTCATGAGCGTGCTCGGCAGTATTGCCTTGTTGCTTGCAGCCATCGGGCTTTACAGCGTAATGGCCTACTCGGTCTCGCAGCGTACGCAGGAGATCGGTGTGCGCATGGCCCTCGGCGCGCGCCCGGCAGACGTGCTCCGCATGGTGGTCCGTCAAGGGCTCCTGCTTGCCGTTGTCGGAATCGGCGTGGGAACAGCACTGGCATTGGGGTTCGCCCAGCTCGTCGCCCGAGCTTCGTTCACGAACTCCGCCATGGGCAGCACGGCGAAGTTGCTGGAGTCGAACGCAAGTGACCCAGTCATCTACTGCTTTGCTGCGCTTGCTTTGTGCGTCGTAGCCGCGATTGCCGCGTACGTGCCCGCCCGTCGAGCGGCATCCGTCGACCCAATGCAGGCGCTTCGCACGGAATAGGAGAATGCGATGAGAAAATTCAGATCCCTGTGGATCCGGCTGCTGAACGTCTTCGGAATAGCCCGAGCCGCAGATGAATTCGACGCCGAGATCGTCAGCCACCTTGCGTTTGATACGGAGGCGGGCATCCGCTCCGGCCTGACTCCCGAAGAGGCTCACCGCCAGGCGCTTCTTCGGCTTGGCGGCGCAGAACAGACCCGCCAGGCATGGCGCGACCAGAGCTCGCTTCCGCTACTCGAAGCCTTCGGCCACGACGTTCGCTTCGCACTCCGCCAGATGCGTAAGGCTCCCGGCTTCACCATCACTGCCGTCCTCACGCTCGCGCTCGGCATTGGCGCCAACGCCGTCATCTACACGCTGGTCGATTCAATCCTGCTGCGTCCGCTTCCTTTCGCCCAACAGAGCCGGCTCATGCGCATCACCGGCACAACTTCGCCGGCATTCCCCAAAGGTTGGGTCCGCGCCCTCGGCGAAAACTCCAAAGCATTCTCTTCCCTCGCCGCTTACGGGGAAGATGTCGAATCGAATGTGTCCGACGCAGGTTCGCCCGATCGTGTCTTCGGCGCAAAAGTCACTGTGAATGCCTTCAATACCCTGGGCATTCATCCTGAGCTCGGCGACTTCTTTACACCCGACGATGCAATTGCCGGTCAGGACAAGGATGTTGTTCTCAGCTACGGATACTGGCGTCAACGCTATGGTGCCGAGCAGAGCGCGATTGGCCGCACCATCCGCATCGACGGTATCTCGCGCCGCATCCTCGGCGTCATGCCCGCGGGCGTACACTTTCCCTACGCCGATACACAATTCGTCATCCCCGTTTCGTATCGCCGCGATGTCGTGCTTGATCCTTGGGCCGAATTTGATTTGCACGCCTTTGGCCGCCTGGCAGACGGCATCACGCCTGTACAGGCGCAGGATGAGTTGCGTCGCCTCCACGGTGTGCTGCTTCCTACTTTCCCGTTTCGCATGCCCGACATCTGGGCTTCTGACATGACCGTGGTTTCGCTTCTTGAAGCCGAAACCGGCACCATGCGTCCGCGGCTCCTGCTCCTCTTCGGCGCAGTCGGACTCATCCTGCTCATTGCCTGCGCCAACGTTGCCAATCTCATGTTGGCCCGTGCCACTGCGCGCGAACGCGAGCTCGCCATTCGCGGCGCTCTTGGCGCATCCGGCCGCAGGCTCATTCAGCAGTTGCTTTCAGAAAGCGTGGTCCTCGGCATGACCGCAGGCGTGGTTGGCCTGGCTGCTGCCGCTGCCAGCCTGCGCATCTTCGTCCGCCTGCTGCCCGCCGACACCCCGCGCATCGAAGATATCTCGCTGCATGCCGGCGACATTCTGTTCACCCTCGCAGCATCGGTTCTCGCGGGCTTGCTCTTCGGTCTTATTCCTTCCATCAAGATGGCGTCGATGAACCTGCTCAGCACGCTGCGCTCAGGGAGTCGCGGCATCACCAACAAGGGCGCGAGCTTTGCGGTCTCCATGGCACTCGTGATGGCGCAGATCGGGCTCTCCGTCATGGTGATCATCGCTGCGGGCCTCATGCTTCACAGCCTCTACGACCTCACGCGCGTCGATCCCGGCTTCCGCTCCGGTGGCACCGTCACTGCGGAGATCGCTTTGGACGCGGGCGCCTGTCGCGAAAAGGGCCGCTGCCAGGCTTTCTTTCAGTCGCTTCTTCAGAGTGCCCAGGGAATTGCCGGCGTGGAGAACGTTGCTCTCGCCAATGCCCTTCCGCTGAGCGGTCTCGACGACAACTACATCTACGACGCTGAAAATCACCCGCGCGACGCGCGTCAGGGCGCAAAACTCGCCACAGGCCGCGTTGTCTCTCCTGGATATTTCGATGTCCTCGGCCTGCACCTAGTGCGCGGCCGCCTGCTCTCGGCGGAAGATGATTCCGGCGCAAGTCGCGCCGTTGTCGTCAATGAACGCATGGCGCAGCGCCTCTGGCCCAACCAGGATCCCATCGGCAAACATCTCCTCGACGTGAACGACGCGCCCGCACCGGCCGTCTGGGATGCATCGAAAGCCTCCGTCATCGTCGGCGTGGTGCGCAACACGCATGGCAGCAGCCTCGCCAGCGACTTTACCGACGAGGTGTACCTGCCTGTCACGCCGGAGCGCGAGCAACCCGTACTCTACGTTCTGCTCCGATCGCACACCACCCCCTCAGAAACAGCCGCCGGTCTGCGCCGCGCCGTTGCGGGGATTGATTCGGCCGTTCCCGTAACTCACGTGCGAGGGCTCGACGAAGTGGTCGCATCGTCGGTTGCAGCTCCACGCGCATTGGCGATGCTACTGCTCGGTTTTGGCAGCCTCGCTGTCATCATCGGCGCCGTGGGTGTCTACAGTCTTATTGCCTATATCGTTAGCTGGCGCACCGGCGAAATAGGTCTGCGTTTGGCTCTGGGTGCGCAGCGGTGGCAGATTGAGCTGTCCGTCGTTCGCCAGAGCCTGCTGCTCGCGGGCGGAGGTTGTCTCGTCGGCATCGCTGGCGCGCTGGCACTCAGCCGTCTGCTGCGCAGCTTCCTCTTTGAAGTCAGCGCAATCGACCCCGTCACCTATTGCGCTGTTCCGTTGCTCATGCTTGTGGTCGCGCTCGCGGCCGCGTGGTTCCCCGCGCGACGCGCTGCTGCGGTCGATCCCATGGTGGCTCTTCGCGGCGAATAGGAGGTCAGGGTCATGCGCAAACTGCGAGCATGGTGGTTGCGCGTATTCCGCGCAACTCGTACGCACGACGAAGCAGCTGCCGAGCTGGAAAGCCACATCGAAATGCATACTGAAGAGGGCATTCGTTCCGGCCTCTCTCCGCAAGAAGCGCGCCGCCGTGCTCACGTTCGCCTTGGTGGCGTAGAACAAGTTCGCCAGGCGCTCCGCGAGCGCAACACTTTGCCGTGGCTTGAGAACACGCTTCGCGATGTCCGCTATGCCCTGCGCGGAATTCGTCGCAATCCCCTCTTTGCGTTCACCGTGATTGCAACGCTGGCCCTCGGCATTGGCGCAACTACAGCCGTCTTCAGTGTGGTCGACCGCATTCTCTTTCGAAGCCTGCCCTATGCTCACGCAGACAGGCTCGTGTCGTTTGGTTTGTCTCAGCCGCTGGAGAAGCAAGAGTTTACGCTGGGAGCATTCTTTTACGAATGGCGCGATAACCAGAGACCGTTTGAGTCTGTGACGTTTGAGCGCGGCGTGGACGAATGCAACCTTACAGAGAACAACCCCGTTCATCTCCATTGTGGATCGGTCGCGGGAAATTTTCTTTCCGTGTTGGGAGTTCCGCTGCAGACCGGCCGCACTTTTCTGCCGGAAGAAGATGAACCGAAGGGCCCCGCAGTAGCCATACTTTCCGATGGCCTTTGGCTCAGCCGCTTCAACCGCGATCCTCAAATCGTTGGCAAGACTCTGCAAATCGATGAACATTCGGTTCGCATTGTGGGTGTGCTACCACGCAATTTTGAGATGCCTCGCCTCCAGTCTGTCGATCTATTGATGCCCGCCCAGGGCGACCGAGCCGGGCAGAACAGCATCAATGCAGGCTTGGGACTTCCCTTGTGGGCCTTCGCTCGGCTGAAGCCCGGAGTCAGCGTGGCCGAAGCCGAAGCTCAGATGGTGCCGCTCTTCAAACACACTCAACTCTGGATCCCGGCGCAGTTTCGAAACGACTTTCATCTCATGGTGCGCTCGGTGCGCGACCGGCAGATGCAGGATGCGTACGCTGCAGCGCGGATTCTCCTGGGCGCGGTATTTGCCGTTCTCCTAATCGCGTGCGCGAATGTGGGAAGCCTGTTTGCGGCTCGAGCCGCCCGGCGGATGCGCGAGATGGCAGTGCGGTCCGCGCTGGGTGCGAGCCGCGCGCGCCTGATCAGGCAAAACCTGGCGGAAGCGGTTCTGTTTGCATGCGCGGGGGCATTGTGCGGCTGCCTGCTCGCGCAAGTACTTCTGCGGACCTTTGTCGCGCTCGCTCCCACCGGCATTCCCTTTCTGGAGGATGCACGGATCGATGCGCGCATTTTAGGATTTGTCGTGCTGCTCGCCTTGCTGTGTGCGGTCATCTGCGGCGCCATGCAGGCGGTCGAAAAGCCCCGCGCCGAATCGCTGGTGACGCGCGTAACCCTCTCGCGTGCGCACGTCCGTTTGCGGCGCGCGCTGGTCACTGCGCAAATTGCCGCAAGCATTGTTTTACTCGTAGGTGCCAGTCTTCTGGTCAGGAGTTTTCGCAATCTGGAGGCGCAGAATCTTGGAATGTCGACGCACAACGTTCTCAGCCTCCGGATCTCTGTCACCGCACAGCGCTATCCAACGCCCCAGACATTCATGGATTTTTATCTGCGCACTGAAGCGGCGTTGCGACAGGTGCCTGGAATCGAAGGGATTTCAATCAGCGACTCAGTTCCGCCGGATGCGGATAGCTGGCACGACCGCATGCGATCTGGCGACATTTTCCCCGTAGGCAAGCCGCACGATACTTCCGGTGCCGGCAACAGCGTCGTTGTCCGCACGGTGACCCCGAGTTACTTTAAGCTGCTGCAAATCCCGATTGTCGAAGGCCGCAACTTTACTGAGGCACAACGAAGCTTGACCGATTCGCCCTTGATTCTGAGCCGCCAGCTTGCCCTGCGTTTGTTTCCCGGAGAAGACCCGGTCGGCAAGCACATTCAATTTGGCGACTACCTGCCGTATTTTTCTTTGGGCAAGACGGTTTATACCGTTGTCGGCGTTGCTGGAGACGTAAAGAACGCAGGGCTCACAGGGGATGATTCCCCCGAACTTTACAAGCTCCGGACCAATCACGCGAGCGACTGGACCTGGCGTGCCGTGATCCTCATTGACACGCAGTTGCCACCTTCAACAGTCGCCCCGTGGATCCGCGGCAGAATTGCACAAATTGATCCGATGGCGCCCGTTGAGATTACGCCTCTTAGCACCACAGTCGCCCAGCTTGCCGATCGTCCGCGTTTCGAAACCGCCCTTCTCAGTTTCTTTGCTCTGTGCGGACTGGCCATGGCGATCATCGGACTCTACGGCGTCATTGCTTTCATCGCTGTCCAGCGTACTCAGGAGATCGGCGTGCGCATGGCGCTGGGCGCTTCCCGGTCTGACATCCTGCGCCTCATCGCCGGCGAAGGCGTGCGCCTTATCCTGATCGGCGGGGTGTTGGGTTTGGCCTCGGCCTTCGCTGCTGCGCAACTCCTCAGGAGCTTGCTTTTTTCCGTCAGTCCGCACGATCCCGCCAGCTTCGTGGCAGTTACGGTCCTGCTCTCTGTGGTGGCGCTTGCAGCTGCGCTCATTCCCGCGCGCTCTGCCATGAAGACGAATCCCATGAACGCCCTGCGCTGCGACTAACTCGCAGGCTCGCAGCGGGTGTTACACTCCCACGAGCGGGGAGGACCGAATGGGCGCGAGTGCGCTTGAATTTCGCCTACGGTTGGCTATCAACGTCGTCATCATTGTCCTTGGCTTCTGGTCTCCCTGGATCGAACAATGGGGCGTCGGTCGACGCATCTCGCTGCTCGAGTGGCTCGCCCTTGAACTCAGCCGCACCGGCATCGCCAGTTTCACCGTTGCCACTCCCATCGTCATCGTCGTGGGATCGCTGATCGCAGCGCTGGGGGCGTTTCTGCGCGTCTGGGGCACGGCATATCTGGGCAGCGCCACCATGCTGCACCCGCAGATGCAGGCAGGCGCTGTCATGGCCGCTGGGCCGTATCGCTACGTGCGCAACCCCCTCTATCTGGGCACGTGGTTCATGGTCGCTGCCATGGCTTTCATCATGCCGCCTACGGGCGCGCTGCTCACCATGGTGCTGGTCACAATTTTCCAGTTGCGGTTGATCTTCGGAGAAGAGCCGTTCCTCCTTACGCAACTGGGCGATTCCTATCGCGCCTATCTCCGCGCAGTGCCGCGACTCGTTCCGCGCCTGCGCACCAATGTTCCCCGCAGTGACGCCAAACCACACTGGGGACTCGCGGCATTATCGGAGATCACGCCCATCGGCGTATTCGTTACTCTGGCCTGCCTGTCGTGGAGCTACAACCACTGGCTTATGCTCAAGGGCATCGTCGTCGCGTTTGGTCTGTCGCTGCTCCTACGGGCCTTCCTGCCCCAGCAGCAATCTACTCCGCAGCCGTAGACACGTTCTTCTTCCCGAGCTTGCCAAGGTGCGTCCAGCCAAATCCATTGGAGTACTTCAGGCCATATCCCAGCATCCTGTCCACGCCAATGTGATTCGCCCAGATCAGCGCCAACGGAAGCAGCGCCTGAGCGTGCAATAGCAGAGCTGTCAACCCCAGCGCGATCGGCAGCACATACGAGTGCACCACGTTGTAGATGCGCGCTCCCCAGCAGGATCCCGCCAGGTAACCAAGCATCGACAGATCTGGAACGAGCCACACCGCAACGAACAACCACCAGCTTGCGCCCAAATGCGCATAGAGCACCGCCGCCAGCCCTGCCACCGCGAGACCTTCAAGCTTTAGATATGCGAGGACAGACCCGCGGACCCCAAAGTCCGTAGCCAGCGGGGAAAGAGAGCTTGCTGAACTTGCCATGCATGATTCGATGAGAACGTGGGCGCGACGGTTGATGAATTTGCGGCTGCACGCCCTGAAACAGAAAAGGGAGAAGCGCATGGCCTCTCCCCTCTGGTCAAACCGTTCAGCAAAACTACTTCTTGGGAGGAGCAATAACGTCCTTGGCCGACTTGGCCACGCGGAACTTAACAACCGTCTTGGCCTTGATCTTGATGGCCTCGCCGGTCTGGGGGTTGCGGCCCATGCGAGCCTTGCGCTCTGCCTTCACCAGGCGGCCGATACCAGGAATAATGAAGACGCCGTTCTTCTTGGTTTCCTTGATGGCCGTCTCAGCCAGCAGGTCAAGAAACGCAGCGGATTGCTTGTTGGTGAGTTCGAGCTTCTCGGCCAGATGCCGTGTGAGCGCAGTCTTTGTGAGTCCAGTTGCCATGTGATGTTCTCCTTCAGGGCATGCCCTCGGGGCTGCCGTTGAGTTGCCGGGGTGTCCGCCGCTCGGCTTCAGTGTGCAAACAAAAAAGCCACGAAGCGTTACCGCATGGGGGAGTGCGACCGGGGCAACCTATGCACGAAACCCCTCTGTTCATGCGGGTTCCTACAGAACCCTGTCGTTCAAAACAATGCGGCCTGGGACAGGGCAAAGTCAATGGAAAAACGTCGGTTTTCCACAGTTTTCTTAGGGTTTGAGGCTCTTTTCGCCGATTTTGTCCTGATTTTCTTGGTTTTTGGCCGAAATCGGACAGCGGTACAGATGAAAACCCGCGTCAATTGCGGTTTCCCGCATCGCTCAATGCAGGCCGAATAGCACTTTTTTCTTCGGCGCATCCGCTGCGGCGATGGGTGTGTTCAACGCATCCACCACCGGTGCTGCCAGCCGGAAATAGCGAATAATGGATGCGGCCAGGTTCTTGTCCAGCGCCGCTTTTGCGGGCAGAGTGGCTGCCAATCCCCATTGGCGGCAACGAATCAGATCCATTCCCGGGTGCTCGGCAGGGAATCCTTTCGGCGGCCGCGTGAGCGGGTTGCCGTCAAATTCGCTGAAAACCCTCCGCAGGGCTGGCCTGCGCAGCAGCTTGTGGAACTCGGCATGGTGAACGAGAAGCCAGTGACGAATCGCAGATAGTTGGTCCTTCTCCGGCATATAGGAGCCCGCTGCCACAATCACTTCTTTCGCGCTGATGTGAAAGTAGAATCCCGCGCCCGAGGTCTTGCCGAGTCCCGTGTGAGTCCACCACGCAGCTACATGCGTTTTGTATGGACGTTTGTCATTGCTGAAACGCGTGTCGCGATAAATACGGAATAGACTCTTCTCCGCGGGGCGCACATGGTTCGGCGCAAAGTCCAGCATGGCATCGGTAATCTTGCGCACCACCGCGAGCATCGGCTCCCGCAGCAGCGCTTCAAACTCCGGCTTGCGCGGCTGAAACCACTCGCGGTCATTGTGCTTCGCCAGATTGCGCAGAAACGTGAAAGCTGCGGAAGAGAAGTACGGATTTGCTGGAGCCTGAGCGGGGACGGACGCTTTCTTCTTCGTGACCATGACTAGAAGAGTGTAGCGCGGTCTTACCGAATCACTTTCAGCGCGCCACGGAACAGCCCATCGAAGTCCCCGGCCAGGGCTTCGTCTTTCGCTACGGCCTGCTCAATCGCCTTCTCTGCCGCGGGCCGCTGATAGCCGAGATTCACCAGCGCCGACAGCACATCGTCCACCGCAGCGCCCTGCACCGTGGTCGGCGCCGGCGCAATGGCAAAGTCATCCAGCTTGTCCTTCAATTCGACCACGAGCCGCTCGGCCAGTTTCTTGCCTACGCCGGGAATCCGCGTCAACTGCGCGTGATCTTGCCCACGAATCGCCTGCACGGTTCGCTCCGCTGACAGTCCGCTCAGCATTTTGATGGCGAGCTTTGGGCCGACACCGCTCACAGTAATGAGCCGCTCAAACAGCCGTTTCTCTTCATGTTCCAGAAAGCCAAAAAGCGCGATCTGGTCTTCGCTCACCTGGGTGTGTATGAAGAGCGACGCTTCAGCGCCTACCGACGGCAGCGCCGTAAACGTGGGTACGCTGATCGCCACGTCGTATCCCACCCCGGCCGCTTCCACGATGGCCTGGCCCGGTTGCTTGAAGATCAGCTTGCCGCGCAGATGAGCAATCATAATTGTCCCGGGTGCCCAGTCAGAGCTTGCGTGGTTGGCAATGCCTTCACAAACTCCGCAGCGTTCAAGACATCTCCGCGATGGGCAAAAAGTCCGTTGGTCAAAACACTATGAAATGCAACATCGCGATCCGCGCAGCAGTCCCCAATGACAACGATTTTGTAATCGGAATCGAAAGCATGCAGCAATGTAGAGAGCACCACTCCACCGGTCGCAATGCCGAACAGGACGAGAGTTTCAATCTCCTTTGACCGCAACACCATATCCAGGTCTGTGCCGGTAAATGCGCTCACGCGATGTTTCGTGATGACGATATCCTCCGGCTCGGGACCGAGTGCCGGGTGAATGGCTCCGGCGGCGCCTTGAAAAAGCTTTTGATGTTGCGGATTGGACTTGAGCGCGCCAAAGAGTTTGTTCCGGCTGCTCACCTCCGGTAGGCCAGGACGAAATCCCACTTGAATGTGAATCACTGTCATGCCGGCGGTTCGAGCAGCAGCCAACACACTGGAAGCACGGCTCAAAAACTCGTCGGGTGGCTGGACATACATGGACACAACGCCGGCCTGACAATCCATGGCAAGAACCGCGGTGCGGGTGCTGTCAAAAGTAAGATTGGTTTCCATTGCGGCGAGTGCTCCAATTCTATTTGCCCGACCCAAAAGCGACCGGCTACTGCAGTATCCCCATCTTCTTCGCCACACGCTCCAACGTCTCCAGCACGCGGTCGAGTTGCGCCTTTGTGTGCTCGCTGGTCAGGATCAGCCGAATGCGCGCTTTCCCTTCTGGCACCGTCGGGAAGGCGATCCCTGTCCCCATCACGCCTTCGTCAAAGAGGGCCCGGCTGAAGTCCATCGCCGTCCGGCCTTCGCCCACAATCACCGGCGTAATCGGCGTCTCGGTTGCCGGCGTAGTCACTCCGCCAATGTTGAAGCCGGTTCGCCGCAGCCCGTCTTGAAAGTACCGCGTGTTCTCCCACAGCCGATCAATGCGTTCCGGCTCCTGCTCCAGGATGTCGAACGCCGCAATACACGTGGCCGCAACCGACGGTGGGTGCGATGTGGAGAACAGAAACGGACGCGCGCGATGGTAAAGATAGTCGATCAGGTCCTTTGATCCGCACACATAACCGCCCAGTGCGCCGATGGCCTTCGATAGCGTCCCCACCTGCACATCCACGCGGCCATGCGCGCCAAAGTGATCAATCGATCCGCGTCCATTGCGTCCCAGCACGCCCGACGCGTGCGCGTCGTCCACCATCATGATGGCGCCGTACTTTTCCGCCACTGCAGCCAGTTTGTCCACCGGCCCAATATCGCCGTCCATCGAGAACACGCCATCTGTGATCACCAGCTTGTGTCCCGGCTCGTTGGCAATTTCTTTCAGCAGCTCCTCGCAATGCGCAACATCCTTATGCCGAAAGACCTTGATCTTCGCGCGCGACAACCGCGCCCCATCAATAATGCTTGCGTGGTTCAACTCGTCGCTGAGGATAAAGTCTTCTTTGCCAAGAATTGCGCTCACCGTGCCCGCGTTCGCGGCAAACCCGCTTTGGAACACGACGCAAGCCTCGACATTTTTGAAGCGCGCAATCTTTTCTTCCAGTTCCATGTGGATGCGCATCGTTCCGGCAATTGTTCGCACCGCTCCCGAGCCCACGCCCAGCTCCCGCGTCGCCTTCAATGCCGCCTCCACCAGCTTGGGATGGTTTGCCAGTCCCAGGTAGTTATTGCTCGCCAGGTTGATCACCTCGCGCCCGTCGTAGTGGCATACCGGCGCCTGCTGATCGTCCAGCACGCGCAGCTTGAAATGCGTGCCCTTGGCCTTCAGTTCATTCAGAATTGTCGTCAAATAGGCGAGTTGCGGGCGCGTCGCGCTCTCGGTCATGGCATTCAACCTCAAAGAGAAAGCATAGCGCGGCAGGGGCCGGCCTGCCTGTGCCCGCTCCTTCCACAACTCTCGCTGTCCGTTGCGCGTCTATAGTTACAGCGCGAAGGAGAATTGCGTGCGTAACCCTTTTCTTATCCCCCTCGCGGGGTTTATTGCCTTCCTGCCTGCGGCCGCTTCGGCCCAGGACGCCAGCTTCATCGTCAGCCAGCGCGGCAAGCAGGTTGGCACAGCAAGCTGCCATTTCTCGTCCACTGCGGACGGCTACAGTTCCACATCCGTGGTGCGCGTAGCCATGCAGGGTCTTGACTACGCCCTTTCCAAGACCGAGGAGCTTTCTTCGGCCAACGAACTCGAGCACGTGCAGCTCAGCGCCACCGTCAACAACTCAGCCGTGAACGTGACTGCCAAGCCCGACGCCGCTCAGTTGCTCATGAACATCTCGGCCAATGGCCGCAGCAATACCTCGCGGCTCGACGGTCACCCCGGCGCTGTTTTTCTTCCCGACTTCGATCCCGGTGCGCTCGAGACCCTGCTGGCCATCGCCGTCGCTCATGACAATCGCGAACTCTGGGCCATCATCCCCAAGCAGGCTGGCTCCGTGGAGCCCGTGACCTTGGCAACTTATCCCGATGAGCAGGGCACGCTCGACGGCAAGCCGGTCACCGTCCATCACATGGTGGCCACCATCGCCGGCACGCAAACAGATCTGTTTGCCGGTCCCCAGAGTCAGCTGCTCCAGGCCGAGCTGCCGCAACAAGGCTTTGCGCTGGTGCGCCAGGGATTTGTGCTTACGCCGCCCGCCAAGCCCATCGTGCCCGCAGGCTAGCCCATCTCCCCCGGGCCTATAGGGCGCGCCCCGCAGCCACCGCCGAGGCCCACGCCCACTGGAAATTGAATCCGCCCAAATGCCCTGTCACATCCACCGCTTCCCCGATGAAAAACAGCCCCGGCACTACGCGTGCTTCCATCGTGCGGGCCTGCAAATCGCGAGTGTCCACGCCGCCGGCGGTCACCTCAGCTTTTTCAAATCCTTCGGTTCCTACCGGCTTGAACTCCCAACTGTGCAGGCTGCGCTCGCATGCCTCCAACGCCGCATTGGTCCAGCTCTTTGGCTCTGCTGCATCCGCCAGATGCGACGCAAGCCGCTGTGGAAGCGCGGCGCGCAGCACTTGTCGCAACGCCGCACCATCGCGCCGCGCGCCGATCGCAAAAAGACCTCGCAGCAGTTCCGCATCCGGCGCGAAATCCACCACCAGCGGCTCGCCACTTTTCCAATAACTCGACGCCTGCAGCACCGCCGGTCCGCTCAAACCGCGATGCGTCACCAGCAATTTTTCGCGGAATGTTCCGCGTCTCGCCCCTGCAATCACTTCCGTCGACACCCCCGCAAGCGCTGTCCATGCCGCTTCCGCTCCACCCAGAACCAGCGGCACCAGCGCTGGCCGCGGTGTAACGATCCGCAAGCCAAACTGCCGCGCAAGGTCATAGCCCAGCCCCGTTGCGCCCAGCTTCGGAATCGACAATCCTCCCGTTGCCACCACCAGCGCGTCAGAAACGAATTCCCCGACGGACGTGGATACACGAAACCTGCTGCCTTCGCGCTCCACCGCAGTCCTCTTCGCATTGAAGACAAGGTCCACGCTCCCACCCGCTCTTTCGGCTCGTTCGCACTCTGCCAGCAGCATGTTCAAGATCGCATGCGCTGAGCTGTCGCAGAACAATTGGCCGAGTGTTTTCTCATGCCACGGAATGTGGGAACGATTGACCAACTCGATGAAATGCTGCGGCTCGTAGAGCGCCAATGCCGACTTCGCGAAGTGCGGGTTCTCCGACAGAAACCGGTCGGGCGCGCAATGAATGTTGGTGAAGTTGCAGCGGCCGCCGCCCGAGATCAGGATTTTTCGCCCCGGCTGCGCGTTGTGTTCCAGTAAGGCCACGCGCCGCCCGCGCTGGCCTGTCCCCGCAGCGCACATCAGCCCAGCCGCACCCGCGCCCAGCACAATCACATCGAACTGTCGCGGAGTGCCGGGCATGGGGTCCCGTTCAGGATAGCGGCACAGAGCGCCTTAGGTACTTCGGCTCTCCGCCATGCGTGCCTCAAGCAACTAGTTACGGCGTCGCGCGATGCGTTTCGATCACCTTAGCGAGGGCTACCGTACGCTCGCCTGTGCCTGCCTTGCCCGTAATACTCACGGCCACACCGCCTTGCTTGTCGAGAACGCTTAGGTTGTAGCCGCCGTCGGTTTCCGAGTTGCCTGCAGTGCCCACCGCGCTTGTTCCCAGTCCATCGATTGCCGCTGCACCGGACTGCGTCTGCGACTGCATCGTCACCTGCATGTGCGAAGTATCGGCCAACGTGACCACGATCTTGGTGCCGTCACTTGTTTCCCACCAGCAGTTCCCAATAGCCCCGGCCATCGGCGGACCTTGCTTGCCCTTCGTTACGTGCAAGCCGGTGGCCTTTGCGATCTGTGTCCGCGATAGCAACGCGCACGCATCGGCTCCCTGCGCATGTGCCTGCATCGAGAACATGATCACCACTATCGGCGCAATGACGAATTTCGAAACAAAGTGCGAAATAGCAGCGCATCGCGACATGGCGTTTCCTCCAGGAAGAGCGGGCAAAGCCGGCTCGGACGGCAATCCGCTCCACGCATCCTTGAGCCCAACTGCCCGTAGAAACTTGGATGGCCTGTCGATGATGCCGGATGCCTACCCCTCGTCGTCGCGGAACATCGGGTGCGGAATCAAGCGCCTGTAGTCTTCCTGGTGCGCACCATCCAGGCACGCCTCAATGATGCGGTGACCGAGCGGATCGAGCTCAGACAGCTGAAAGGGCTTCAACTCTCGCGCAAAAAAGTCGCGCCATTGCCGCGCGCCTTCTTCGTAGACCTCCCTGCCGCCTTGAATCTGCTCTTCCACGCGAAGAAAGACCCGCGGAATCATGGACCCCTCAATGCGCAACTGCTTGGGAATATAGCCAAGCAGCGCAAAGGGCGCTTCATCCACTTGCTCGCGGCCAAACTTCGCGCTGCCACGCCGCGCCAGATATTCGCGCGCGATCCACTCGGCCATGTAGCCCACTTTCCATGCGCCAATGTGCTGGTTGGGCAGCAGTACATACCGAGTTTCAGGCGTCGCAATAATCTGGTGCAGCAGCAGATTGGCCTGGTCCACACGACGGCCCGTCGCGAAAGCCCAATACGACCCCACGCCTTCCGATGCCATTTCCTTGCTCTTCGAAGCCTGAATGCTCGGGTTCGCATAGCCTCGCGGCGCTACCAGTCGCCACAGCCACGCCAGCGCCGGGCTCAACACATGCATCATGCCGAGAATGCCATACAGTTGGCTTTCGCGATGCGTCGCAGGGCAGCGCACGCCAAAGCTTCGCACGTCCACCGGCTTCGGTCCGCCGGCAATATCCTCAATCATCCGTCGCGGCAAAATGACGCGCGGGTTCGGGCACAGCTTTCCGGGTGAGTCCTCCACGTGTTCCCATGTCAGGCAGGTTCCGCCCGGCACAATGTAGTGATTCAGAAACAGCAGAGGCTCGGGCGGATCAATGCATAGCCGCTCGAGATTGGGCGCCGTCCCGTAGGCATGGATGTGGTCCACACGCACAAACCAGGCATTCTCCGCATCGGCCACGGTCAGGCGCCAGCTTGTACCCTGATATTTCGGATGCGCGCAGGCCATATCATCTGCGATCGGCCGCAAATGGCAGGCCTCCGGCAGATTCAGCGTGCGCTGTTCGTGCGTGACAACATTTTCGCCCAGCAGCAGACGGCCATCCTCCATTCGGTGGATATGCTCGGTCATCTCGCTCTTGCCGCCGCCGCTCGCGCCTTCATGCATCAGGATCAATTGATTCTCGTACGGCGTCACCACGGCAACAGCAGCGCAGTGATTGGTCGTCCACCCTTCCCGCTCGCCAATATCAAGGAGCATCGAATACACGCCCTTTTTTGCGCTCGGACCGGGGTACAGGTTGTACGCGAAGACTTCCTGGTGCGACTTTGATCGGTCGTGCACCACTACCTGACATCCGCCAAAATGCGTGTGTCGAAACGGTGGCGCAACAAACAACACGCCGCCCGTGATCTTGAAATCGGCCGGCACCTGGCTCCGGGGAATCATTCCCTGCAAATCGGCCAGTGCCGCTGCAAAGAATGCAGCTTGTCGCGGCACAATCAGCAGCGAGCCATAGCCCAGCTCATCGGTGCCCGCATAAAACGGCATCGCCACCAGCTCCTGTGTCTTCAGCCAGTCCAGCGTCTCCTGCCGCGTCGCGTCGAAGCTGCTGCCGAACCGCTCCGCGTAGCGGGGCTTGTCCGTTGGCAGATTGTCGCCAATCACCATCGCCTCCGGATCGCGCCGACGCATCGCCGGATCAGGAAAATTGATCGCCAAACCATTGCGCGCTTTTGTCACAACGGCTTCCACAATTCGCCCAAATCCTTTGGCTTTGAAGATCGCCTCATACACGCCATGATCTTCGCGATTGCCCAGCCGCCAATCCGTCGTTCCCGTCGGCCGGCCCAGCGCCCAATCCAAAAGCTGCTTGCGGTTCTCTGGTGTTTGCACCAGCGGCGCAGCAGCCAGCACTTCGCGCACATGTGCCGGCAAATCCATTTCGGACCAGCAGGACTGAAAATCGACGACAAGTTCTTTGCTGATGGAGAAGGGCATGGCTCTCGCTTTCCGGGGAGTGCAAGCGGGGCCGTCTCCGGCAAGGCAACGCGCAGAGACCATCTGCAACTCTGCCGCAGCGCCAGAGAGACCACACACTTCTTATCTCAACCTAGGGCAGAATTGGCAGTGCTTTGCATCACACTGTTTTGGCTGGTGGACCGAAGCGCCGTCGCACCAACTCCAGCGCTTCCTCCACGCTGGATACAGCCCCTTCGAGTTGCGCATCTTCTGCCGCGCGCAGCATCTCTTTGAACTTTGCCCCCGGTGTATAGCCGGCAGCAATCAGCTCGCGCCCCGGCAGCAGAGGCCGGGGCCGAACGGTCTCTTCGGGCATCGAGAGAAACCTTTCGCGCACAAAGTTCCACGTCTCCAGATTTCTGTGAGCCGCCATGCAATCCATCCGGTGCAGCGCCAGGTGCTCCTCGAATCGTTCCAGCCGGAAGAAGCGCTTCAGCGTGGATGCGCGCATGTGCGGTGCATCCGCAAAACGCATGTGGTTCTCAATCAGCGCAAGAATCTGGTGCGTCTCTTCGTTCGAGAATCGAAAGCGCCGGCAGATCTCAGCGCCGATCGCGACACCCACATCCACGTGCCCGTCAAAGCGGATCCGATCAGGAGCAACGCGAAACGTCGAAGGCTTGCCCACGTCGTGCAACAACGTGCCCCATGCCAAAGTCGACGAGCATTCCGGCTCCAATTGCTCCAGCAGCATGAGCGTATGCACCCACACATCGCCCTCCGGATGAAACTGCGGCGGCTGCTCCACACCTTTCATGCGCGCAATTTCCGGCAGCACCTGCACCAGTAGATCGGTCTCATCCAGCAGCTCGAAGGCGCGCCTTGCATGGCCTTCCGTCAACATCTTGGTCAACTCATCGCGCACGCGCTCGCGGCTTACCGCATGAATGCGGGCCGCCAGTCCACGCATCGCCTTTAGCGTTGCCGGCTCGATCGCAAAGCCAAACCGCGCCGCAAACCGCACCGCGCGCAGCAGCCGCAGCTGATCTTCCTCGAATCGTTTCTCCGGATGGCCAATGGCGCGGATCACGCCCGCATCCAGATCCGCCAATCCGCCCACATGGTCAACGATCGCTGCGCGCAGACTCTCAGCATTTCCCAAAATCTCGTCCGAAGCCTCGCCCCCAAGCAGGGCCCGCAGTGGATCTAAAAGCAGTCCGTTGATCGTGAAATCCCTGCGCTGCACGTCCTCTGCGGCGCTCAGCGTGTAGCGCACTGCATCCGGATGCCGCCCATCGGAATACACGCCATCCGAACGGAATGTCGCAACCTCGGTCACAACGCGCTCGTCACCGGGGACCTCGTGTTCCGGCGCATCAGCGCCGTCTGCCCCACGGCAGGTGGCCACCAGCACCACCCCAAAATGAGCGCCCACCGCAAACGTCCGTTCGAACATCTGCAGTACGGCATCCGGCGTCGCGCTGGTTGCTACGTCGTAATCCGCAGGCTCCCGTCCCAGCAGCAAATCGCGAACGCACCCGCCCGCCAGATACGCCTCATGTCCCTTTGCCCGCAATTTCTTGAGGATCCGGAGCGCCGCAGCGTATTGTGTCGAAGCCGACAACATAACAATTGCTTCTATTGTCGCGCGGCCCCGCCAAAACTCCGCGGAACAGGCCCGATAAACTAAACGCATGGCCCGCGGCCTCATCCTCGGCATTGAGAGCTCCTGCGACGAAACAGCCGCCGCCGTCGTCGAACGCGGTGCCCGTACGCTCTCATCCGTCGTAGCCTCGCAGATTGCCACACACGCACGCTACGGCGGAGTTGTCCCCGAGCTCGCCAGCCGCGAACATCTTCGCGCCATCGTGCCGGTCGTTCGCGCCGCTCTGGCTGAAGCCGAAGTCACGTTGGCCGATATCGATGCCATCGCTGTCACCTCCGGTCCTGGACTCGCCGGAGCGCTCCTCGTCGGAATCACCTACGCCAAGGCCCTGGCCTTTGCACAGGGCTTACCCCTCATCGCCGTCAATCACCTTGAAGGCCACATCCACGCCGTCCTGCTGCAACAGCGCGAGGCTGGAGAAAATCCCCTGGACGAGCAGTCTCTGGCCTTAGTCGTCTCCGGCGGCCACACCCACCTCTATGCAGCCCGTCTCGCGAATGGCAACTGGTCTTACACGCTCGTGGGCCGCACCGTGGACGACGCAGCCGGCGAAGCCTATGACAAGGTCGCCAAGCTCCTCGGCCTCGGCTATCCAGGCGGCCCATGGATCGACGCGCTCGCACGCCATGGCAATCCACACGCCGTGCCGTTTTCCTTTGCTCAGATCAAGGCCAAAGCGCATCTGCAAGGCAAAGCGCCGCGTACCAAAGCCGCTCAAACCGCGCCAATTGCCGCACTCGATCCGCACTTTCTCTTCTCATTCTCTGGAATCAAAACGGCGGTCCTGCGCTATGTCGAACTCCATAACCTGCGTCCCCAGGCGGAGGCTCGCCGCGAAGCGCTCTTCACCGGACCCCACGCACCCGCCCAACCCACCGTCGACGATGCCCTCGCTGCCTGCGAGCCGGCAACGCTCGACCTCATTGCCGGCTTTCAGCACGCCGTGGTTGGCGATCTTCTCAAAAAGACATTTGCCGCAGCCGAGTCCCTCGGCGCCGGCCGCATCCTTGTCACGGGCGGGGTCGCCGCCAATCGCGAACTCCGGGAGCGGTTTTCGGCAGAAGCCGCTCGGCGTGGTCTATCCGTCGCCTTTCCCACTTTGGCTCTCTCCACCGATAACGCAGCCATGATTGCCGCTGCGGCATGGCCCCGCTTTGCCGCAAAAGAGTTCGCTCCCGCGAATCTTTCGGCCGACCCATCTCTCATCCTCGGGGGGTGATATCAAGGGCACTTTTTTCCCGCTTCGACCAACGCCACCGTGCAAATCTGCATCGAACTGGTAAAAATTACCGCAATTAAGTGATATCAAGCTGTGAATATCCCTAGGAAATCCCTTATTTTCTTAAAGATGCCGCCTGCAACTATTGTGGTACTCCAGTTGCTCTAAGTACATCCAACCAGCAGGCCCCCAAGGAGCGTAACCATGGCGGCACACGCGCAAATCCGAGCAAATGTGATGGGCCTTCAGTCGTCTGTACGCCTCGGGACGATCGAGATTCCCCTCCCCCAGCCCTCCTTCCGCCAGTCCCGGGGGTTTATCCGCAGCGATGAGGGTTTATACGTCTCAACCAAGGCTGGCTTGCAGGGTGCCCGCGCGGCTTTGATGGCCATTGGCTTCGAAGCCATAGCGGTTGCCTGCGTCATCGGCTTCTGGTTGATCAAACTGGCAAGTCGCTAACGGCGGTCTCTGCCCCCGCTCACTGCGAGACGGTTGTGCTTTTTGGTTTGCGAAACGTCAGGCAGTAGAGCTTGCCACTCGCAATCTCGCGCGCTTTCACTTCTTCCATTTCTGCGGGAACCAGGTCGATGGGGCAGCGTACTTTTTCGCTGCCCGCCTCAAAATACGCTTTCGTTGAGGGGTTGCGCTGATAGCCCTCGCGGACAAATTTCTCCGTCTCGTCCACGATCACAATCCTGGTGCCCGGTTTCGCCACCCAGATCATTTCCTTGATGGCGCGCTCCTTATGGGTGAAGAAATTGATTCCTCCTACATGGAAAACGCAGTCGAACGCCTCTGCGCTGAAGGGCAAACGTCCCGCCTCGCCTTGAAACAGGTGTGCCTTGCGCCCCCACTTTTTCAGGTTCTTCTGGCATTTGCGCAACATGCCCCAGGAAAGATCGATGCCGTAGAAGTCAATGGCCTGCGGCAGATACCGCAAGTTGGCTCCCGTGCCCACAGACACTTCGAGCACCCGGTCCCCTGGCTTTATCTCCAGCTCGCTCAAGTACTCCAATCGGTAGTTCGGCTTTCGCGTCACCGCGTGATAGAGCCACTCGGCCAGGTCATAACCCGGCGCAAGCCGGTCATACATCGCCTGGTATTTCAGGTTGGGTCCGGTCAGCGTACTCACAAACAGCGGAATGCCATTGCGAATGGGATAGACTCGCCCCGTCGCCGTATTGCGAAGGGTATCCTCATCCGCCTCAAATGAGTAGCGTGTGTCTGGGTCACACAGGAGTGACAGAACTTCACTTTCCATAGCGATCTGGGCCCGGTTACTGGGGTGGGGAGTCTCTCTATCCTATACACCAATTGAACGTTCAAAATCTGCTGGAAAATGCCCGAAATAGATACCTAAGGTGCACTGCTACAATCGGGAAGGCCACCCGCCATCACCGCCGAATTACTGCAGCACTCTGCCCGACGCATGACTCTTCGCCTGTTCAATACTCTCTCGGGACAAGTGGACGACCTGGTGCCCGCCGATGGCGAGACGTTGCGCATGTATGCCTGCGGACCCACCGTCTACGACTACGGCCACATCGGCAACTTCCGCACTTTCTTGCAGATCGACGTGTTGCGCCGCTTTCTCAAGTTGACGGGCGTCCGCATGCGGCACGTCATGAATATTACCGACGTCGACGACAAGATCATCCGCAACGCTGCCCAGGCCGGCATTCCCATCGGCGACTACACGCCCAAATTCGTCGACGCATTCTTTGAAGATCTGGATTCGCTGCGGGTCGACCGGCCCGAAATCATCGCCCGCGCCACCGAGCACATTCCGCGCATGGTCGATCTTATTCAAAAGCTCTCCGCCGCGGGCGCTGCGTATAAAGTCGACGAC